>Ga0196971_1000274_pt1 | contig 46557 bp, 47 predicted proteins | sample S1v_1013CmetaG_FD_148660 | JGI IMG/M metagenome (GOLD analysis project Ga0196971, IMG submission 148660) | Soil microbial communities from Anza Borrego desert, Southern California, United States - S1+v_10-13C | ecosystem: Environmental > Terrestrial > Soil > Desert | place: USA: California... | reverse complement strand
AATCCAAGGCTCGCCGCCTTCGCCCAGCGGCTGAAAGCCCGGGGCAAACCTGCAAAGCTTGTTATCGCCGCCATCATGCGAAAGCTCATCGTCATCCTCAACGCCATCCTGGCCGAGGGACGCCCAGCCCACCAATTCGCTTGACCGCGGAGACGGTAGATAGATTGGACCTGACGAGAACTAAGCGAGCGATGCTCGCTCGTAGCAAGGTCGACCAGCTCGCGCTTTGTTGGCTTAGGGCGTCGCTGCGGGAGTTTCGAGTGACATGAGCATGGTGAGGCGTTCGCCATCCGACGTAAACGAGATGTCGATCTCAGCCGCCTCGCCGCATGCCCGGTAGGCCCAGCGTTCGGTCCACATCTCGTTCGGGACGAACGCCTCACCTCGGATCACGCGGGTGTCTGTGACAAGAAAGACCGGCTGCCCCGCCGGCGCAGCGCGGCAAGCCGGATGCCGGATCGCCATGAGCTGCGGCATGTGCGTTCTAAAAAGATTGATCATCGTGCCCACATCGATCGTCGTTTCGCCTGGCGGCAGCAGCATGGGCAGCGGCTCCGGCGCTTGCGTCCCGCCGTGGAAGACCTGCACGTGCAGGCGACGCGGCGGCGCGCCACAGCCGGTGGCCTCGTAGCTCTCCTTGAAGATGCGCGTCCCAGAGTCCCGAACCTCTCGGTCGCCTCGTAAGGCGTAAGCAATTTCCTCAAGGGCGAGCCATCGCACGATCCGGTCGTTCTGCGTACAGGTCGCAACGATGAGGTTGTCCAACCTCTCGGCGTGCGGACGAGTCACGCCTTCGTATGAAGTCTGCGCATGCGCGCTGGCGGTGAGGATGGCGATCGCCGTGGCGACCGCGCCCGCGAAATGCTTCATATGGACCCTCTCCACCACAACGCAAAACGGCGACCGCTCGCGCGCTCGCCGTTTCACTAGCACACTTATGCGCCCCTTACGCCTTGCTTTGCGTCCTTTAGGCCTTTTCCGGCTTTTTGCCGAAGCTCAAGAGACCGCGCGGTTCAGGCTGGTAGGTAAATTTGAGCTTGGTGTCGTCGGCGGGATCGATGTCGATCTTGACGAGACCGCCCTCTTTCAGTTTGCCGAACAGCAATTCGTCCGCCATGGGCTTTTTCACCTGCTCCTGGATCAGGCGCGACAACGGGCGGGCGCCAAAGCTTTCGTCGTAGCCGCGCGTGGCGAGCCAATCGGCGGCTTTGTCGCTGATCTCGATCTGCACGTTGCGCTCGGCCAATTGGCCTTCGAGCTGGATGATGAATTTCTGCACGACGTTGCGCACCACTTCCGGCGGCAGGCCGCCGAAATGGATCACCGCGTCGAGGCGGTTCCGGAATTCCGGCGAGAACAGGCGCTTGATCGCCTCTTCGTTCTCTTCGTCCTTCTTGCCGCGGCCGAAGCCGATGCCTTGGCGCGCCGCGTCCGCCGCGCCGGCATTGGTGGTCATGATCAGGATGACGTTCCGGAAATCGACCTTCTTGCCGTTCGCGTCGGTCAGCGAACCGTGGTCCATCACTTGGAGCAAGATGTTGAACAGATCCGGGTGCGCTTTTTCGATTTCGTCGAGCAGAAGCACGCTGTGCGGATGCTGATCGACGCCATCGGTCAGCAAGCCGCCCTGATCGTAGCCAACATAACCTGGAGGCGCGCCGATGAGGCGGCTCACGGTGTGCCGCTCCATATATTCGGACATATCGAAGCGCAGGAGTTCGATACCCATCACGTTGGCGAGCGAGCGCGCGACTTCGGTTTTGCCGACGCCCGTGGGGCCCGCGAAGAGATAAGAGCCGATCGGCTTTTGCGGTTCGCGCAGGCCCGCGCGCGCCATCTTGATGGCTGCGGCGAGCTGATCGATCGCCGAGTCCTGGCCGAACACGACGCGCTTTAGATCAGTCGGCAGCGAGTGAAGCATTTCGCTGTCGTTCTTGGAGACGGATTTCGGCGGGATCCGCGCCATGCGCGAGACCACGTCCTCCACTTCGGCGACGTCGATGATCTGCTTGCGGTCCTTCGGGGCCAGCAACATCATCGAAGCGCCGCTCTCGTCGATCACGTCGATCGCTTTATCCGGGAGCTTGCGGTCGCCGATATGGCGTGCAGAGAGTTCGACCGCGGCTTTCACCGCATCATCGCTGTACTTCACCTTGTGAAATTCTTCGAAATAGGGCCGCAGGCCCATGACGATCTTGATCGCGTCCGGGACGGACGGCTCGTTGACGTCGATCTTCTGGAAGCGCCGCGCCAAGGCGCGATCCTTCTCGAAGTGCTGGCGATATTCTTTGTAAGTGGTCGAGCCCATGCAGCGGAGCTGGCCGTTCTGCAGCGCCGGCTTCAAGAGGTTCGAGGCGTCCATTGCCCCGCCGCTGGTCGCGCCGGCGCCGATGACGGTGTGGATTTCATCGATGAAGAGCACCGCTTTGGGATGGTTTTCCAATTCCTTCATCACGCTCTTCAGGCGCTCTTCAAAATCGCCGCGATAGCGCGTGCCGGCGAGCAAGGACCCCATGTCGAGCGAGAAGATCGTGGCGTCGGCCAGCACCTCTGGCACCTGCTTTTCATTGATCTTGCGCGCCAGGCCTTCGGCGATCGCCGTTTTGCCGACGCCCGGATCGCCGACCAGCAGCGGATTGTTCTTGTTGCGGCGGCAGAGAATCTGAATCGCGCGCAGCACTTCGGGCTCGCGGCCGATCAGCGGATCGATTTTGCCTTCCTTGGCCTTCTTATTGAGGTTCACGCAATAAGCCGCGAGCGCATCGGAGCCCTGCTTGACGACGCGTTCGCCGTCCTCGCCTTCCTGCGCGCCACGCACCGGGCGCGGCTGGGCGGCGCCCGCGCGCTTGGGCAGCCCGTGGGCGATGAAGTTCACCGCGTCATAGCGGGTCATGTCCTGCTCTTGCAGGAAGTAGGCGGCGTGGCTTTCGCGTTCGCTGAACAACGCCACCAGCACGTTGGCGCCGGTGACTTCACGGCCGCCGCTGGAATCGACGTGCAGCATCGCGCGCTGCAGCACGCGCTGGAAGCCGGCGGTCGGGCGCGGCTCTTCGTGCTCGCGGTTCTGCACGCGCAGGCTTTCGAGCTCGTTGCGCAGATAGGAATCGAGATTGAGCCGCAGCTTGTCGAGATCGACCTTGCAGGCGTGCATGACGCCGGCGGCGTCGTCATCGTCGATGAGCGACATGAGAAGGTGCTCGAGCGTCACATACTCGTGCTCATGCTCGTTCGCGAGCTGAAGCGCACGGCGCAGCGTGTGTTCGAGCGTGCGGGAGAAAGTCGCCATTCGACGTCAGTCCTTTTCCATCGTGCATTGCAGCGGGTGTTCATGCCGCCGCGCCAGATCCAGTACTTGGGCGACCTTGGTCTCGGCCACCTCGTAGGTGTAGACGCCACAGAGCCCGACGCCATTCTGGTGGACGTGGAGCATGATCGTGGTCGCCTCCTCCCGGTTCTTCTGAAAGAAGCGCTCCAGCACATAGACGACGAATTCCATCGGCGTGTAATCGTCGTTCAGCAGCAGCACCTTATAGAGCGACGGCTTCTTGGTGCGGGTGAGCGTCTTCGTGCCGGTGCGGTTGTCCGCGCCGCCGTCCTGGTCATTTTCCTCGTCCCAGGGATTCCCGCTCATCGACGCCGCGATCCTCAGAAGCCGACTCGCGCCCGCTGGGACGCGAGCGTTCGCTCACATGCTGAACAATTTATGGACTGAATCGAGACTGGAAAGGTCTTGAAGTTGCGGCGGGTGCAGTTTGAGTGATGGTGACGTGCTGCACAGGCGCGAGGCGCTCGCGGCCATAAACGAAACGGGCCCAGCTCGTGAGAGCCAGGCCCGTCCGATTTTCAGCCCCTCGGCGACACGCGCCGAAGTTGAGAGAGTTAGCGCGCGGCGCCGTTCTGGATGAACTGGCCGACGGCGTTGACGCGGTCGTTGATCGGCGCGATGGCGTCCTTTGCTACGCCGGCGACCAGATCGGAAACGCCAGTCAGTTCAGCGACATAAGCTTCGAAGGCGCCCTTGGCGTAGTCGTTTTGCTTTTCGGCGAATTCTTGGACGCTCTTTGAGGTCATCAGCGACTTGGTGGCGTTCACGTGGTTCTCGATGGCGGCCTTCTGGAACGCCACGGCGCGAGCCGAGAGAGCTTCAAAGCCCTTCTGCGCGGCCTGAGCCGAGGCCATCCAGGCTTCCATGTTCTGCTTGCCGAACGAAGAGGCTTCCGACAGCGCAGCCAGGCTGCGGTCGATGTTCTCGCGGACGGTGTCGCCCGACGCGGCGGTAAAGGTTTCAAAGGCCTCCGTGGCCGACTTGGCGGCGCGGGGGGCGGTCTTCGCAGTGGCCATTTTGGTCTCCATTCAGTGGCGGACTGCCGCTGGGCGGCGAATCTGGAGCCCTATATGTTATGCTGCACCTGCGAAGTCAACTGCAATTTGCTGCAGTGCAGCATGGAACCGGTTTCGGGGTCCTCGTGCAGATCATTTGCAGTTCGCGCCCAGGAAATGACACCGGAAACAGCAATTGTTCATTGGGCGTTAACCACGTTTTCCACAGCGTGGATGCGAGGTTAGGCAAATCACCGTCTCTCTGCAGACCGTTTACCCAGAAGTGCAACGTCGCCTTAACTGGGTCTAAGGAATCTGTAAGCTGCGCGGCACGCGAATTGCCTGAAATAGTCCGTGTTTAAGCGGGATCACACGACGATGAAGACTGCGGGTGCAAAGTTTGTTCAGGCGATCCTAGGCGCTTTCGCAATTGCGCTGACGGTTTCGATAGCTTCGCCCGCGGCGGCGCAGGACCGCTACGCGGCTTTCGTCATGGACGCGCGCACCAACGAGGTGCTGCTGGAGGACCAGGCGGACGAAGTCCGGTTCCCGGCCTCGCTGACCAAGATGATGACCCTCTACATGCTGTTCGAAGCGCTGGAGCGCGACGACCTCAGCATGAACACGCGCCTAACGGCCTCCCGCAACGCCACGCGTCAGCCGGCGTCGCGCCTGGGCCTGCGCTGCACGCGCCGCCGCGGCTGCGATAGCCTGACGGTAGAGCAGGCCATCAACGCGCTGGCGATCCAGTCGGCCAACGACGTCGCCACCGTGGTGGCCGAGCGTTTGGGCGGCACCGAGGCGCGGTTTGCGGCCAATATGACGGCGCGGGCGCGCGAACTGGGCATGACCGAAACACGCTTTGCCAATGCGAGCGGCCTGCCGGACAGCCGCCACCGCACCACGGCGCGCGACATGGCCATCCTGGCGCAAGCGCTGTGGCGGGATTTTCCCGAGCATTATGAAGTCTTTCAGCGCACCAGCTTCAGCTGGCGCGGACGCGCCATCCGCGGCCACAACCGCCTGCTCGGCACCGTAGACGGTGTCGATGGGATCAAGACCGGCTACACCCGTGCGTCCGGCTTCAACCTCGCCACCATGGCGGAGCGCAATGGTCAGCGCGTGATCGTCGTGGTGCTCGGCGGCGAGACGTCGGCCGCGCGCGACGCCCAGGTGGCTTATCTGGTCGAGGGCGCCTACGAAGAATATGCCCGCCGCGCCGATCCGAACGCGGCGCAGTTCGCCAGCATGCCGGGCCGGCGCTTGGATGTACAACTGGCGCCAGGCGTGCTGCAGGCGCAGGCTTCGGCCCGCCCGTTGCCGCCGTCCTCGCCCTATGACGTGTACCAAGGCATGGTGATCGAGACGCTGGCCCCGGTCCGCGCGCCGATCGACGAGCCGATCGCCCAGGGTGACGAAGGCGAGATCTCGACCGAAGAGTCTGAATAGGCTTCAGCGCCTCTTTTTGAGCAAACGATCCCGCGCGGCTGTCAGCCGCGCGGCTTCGTTATGGGAGCCGCCGCGATCGGGGTGGGCCGCGATCATCTTGGCGCGATAGGCGCGGCGGATGTCCGATTCCGAAGCAGTAGGTCCGACGCCGAGAATCGCGCGGGCGGCTTCGTCCTGGGGATCGACGGTGCGGCCCCGCGAGTCGGCGGCGGCGGCGGCGGCATCATATTTCCGCAGCCGCTTTTCGATCCCTGGCCAGACCATCCAGGCCAGCACAGCGAACGCCGCGAGCGCCAAAGCCGGCCAGATCCCACCGCGGAAAGCGGCGAAGATTGCTGCGCCCGCTAAGACGATCGCCGGCCAACGCTGCAGGATCGCAACGCGTCGGGCGCCGCCGAAGCGGACACCGAACAGCAGAACGAAGATGGCGAGAACGGCAAGGAGAGCAAGAAGCAGCACGGGGCGACCTTAACGGCGCAACGGCGCCCGCGACACTGCTCAGAATTTGAGGCCCTCGCCCTCGAGGCCGGGCAGTTTCAGCGTCAGGAAAAGATCGCGGATTTCCTGGCGGGCGGCGAGATGGCTCATTTTCATGTCGCCTTCGCCCCCCTCGCCGTCGAGGTCGAGCATGGTGAGCCCTTGCGGGAAGAGTTCGCGGTAGATGACCCGCTCGGACAGGCCGGGGGCGAGGCGAAAGCCGATCCGCTGCGACAGCGTCTTCAGCGCGTCACCGACCCTTTGCTTGTTCTTGGCCTCGATGCGGCTGGTGGAGGTGCGGTTGCGCAGCACGACCCAGTCGATCGGGGTGCGGACGGCAAGCGCCTTTCGCTTGCGGCTCTCCCAGACCATTTCGCTGTAGATCGAGGGGCGGACGATGTCGGCGCACTGCTCGTCTATGGCGCCCAGGAGGTCGAAATCGACGAAACTGTCGTTCAGCGGCGTGATGAGCGTATCGGCGTGGGAATGCGCCAGGCGGGCCATGAAGCTGTCGCCGCCGGGGCTGTCGATGACGATAAAATCGCAGGTCTCGCCGAGCCGCTTCAGGGCGAGGCGGAATGCGGCCTCCTCCTCGGCCTCGGCGGTGTCGAGCGAGCGCTGGGCGCTTTCGAACAATTCCAGGATTTGCGGGGCCGGCAGCTTGGCGGCGCGGGCCGCGATCCAGCGGCTGCGGTTTTCGATGTAGCGCGTCAGCGAGCGCTGGCGGACATCGAGGTCGAGCGCGCCGGTGCGCCGGCCCATGCGCATCAGGGCCACGATCAGGTGCATGGCGACGGTGGATTTGCCGGCGCCGCCCTTCTGGTTGCCGACGACTATGACGTGCGGCTGGCGCACCGCCGCGACCGGCGTGGGGGCGTACGCAACGCTCATCGCCCGCCCGCACGAGCGGGCGCCGCGAGCCGTTCAAATGCCGCAACGCCAAGACACATAGGGTTGAAACTCGTTGATCGAGGTTAAGGCGCACTTAAATCGCTTGACGCGGAACCTTTGCCGAGACGATGCGGACGCATGACTGATTCCTCCCTCTCTGTTCTCCGCACCGTGCCTGAACTGCGCGCGGCGGTCGGCGCGTGGCGCGCGCAAGGGCTGCGTGTCGGATTCGTGCCGACGATGGGGGCGCTGCATGAGGGGCACCTCTCGCTCGTGCGCCAGGCGAAGGAGCGCTGCGACCGGGTGAGCGCCAGCCTGTTCGTCAACCCGCGCCAGTTCGCGCCGCACGAGGATTTCGAGCGCTATCCCCGCGACGAGGCGGGCGATTCAAAGCTGCTGGCGAGCGCCGGATGCGATCTGCTCTACGCGCCCGAACGCGCGGCGATGTATCCAGAGGGCTTCGCCACCAACGTGATCGTCAGCGATGTCTCGACGCCGCTTGAGGGCGAGTTCCGCCCGCACTTCTTCGGCGGCGTCGCGACGGTGGTGACGAAGCTCTTGCTACAAGCGCTGCCGGATGCGGCGCTGTTCGGCGAGAAGGATTATCAGCAGCTCTTGGTGATCAAGCGCATGGCGCGCGATCTCGACATTCCGGTGGAGATCGTCGGCTGCGCCACGGTGCGCGAACACGATGGGCTCGCGATGTCATCGCGCAATGCGTATTTGAGCGCCGACGAGAGGCGCATCGCGGCGCGCCTCAACCATCTGATGCACGATGCGATCAAGGCGGCGCATGCGGGCGCCGCGATCGATGCGCTCGAAGCGGAAACGTCGCGCCATCTGCTGGCGGCGGGCTTCACCAGCGTCGATTATCTGGCCATCCGCGACGCCGAGACTTTGCAGCCGGTCACCGATATTGCCCGCCCTACCCGCATTCTAGCGGCCGCTTGGCTCGGGAAGACGCGGCTGATCGACAATATGGCGGTATGACAGGCGAGTTTTGCGCGCTTGTCATCGAATTTTCCCCTGCGGGGCGTTTAAGACAGAAGCGTGGCGGGTCTAGGTTAACCTTACCGAGTACGGCGCGGGAGACGCCGACGGGAGGGAAGATCATGACTCGCAAACGCCATCTGGCGTCCGCCGTCAGCGCCATCGCTGTCGCCGTCGCCATCGCCTGCATCAGTGCGCCCGGCGCAGCCTGGGCGCAGACCGCGCCTGCGGAAAACGAAGAAATCGTCGTCACCGCGACGCACCGCGCCACATCTATTCAGGATGTGCCGTTCTCAGTGAACGCGCAAACCGCTGAAGATATCGAACGCACAGGCTCGCAAACAATCGAAGACATCTCACGCAATGTCGCCGGCATGTCGGTCCAGAATTTGGGTCCAGGTCAGAGCCAAGTTTCGCTGCGCGGTGTTTCCGCCGGCCAGATCGTGCGCGACCAGCCGGGTGTGAAAGAGCAAGTCGGCGTCTATCTCGACGACTCGGTGATCTCGCTCTCACTGTTCACACCGGACCTCGACCTCTACGATCTGAACCGCGTCGAGACGCTCCGCGGGCCGCAAGGCACGCTGTTCGGAGCGGGCAATGTCGGCGGCACGGTGCGCTACATCACCAACCAGCCGAACCTCGACGTGTTCGAGGGCTCCCTCGAAGCCAGCGCCAGCACTGTCACCGACGGCGGCGAAGGCGGCCACCTCAAAGGCATGGTCAACATTCCACTGACGCCGGGACGGCTCGCGTTTCGCGGCATCGGCTATCACACGCAATATGCGGGCTTCATCGATGCGCTTCGCGAAGGCGGCGGACGCGACGAGGACGTCAATGACGGCACTCGCAGCGGCTTCCGTGGTTCGCTGGCGATGCAGTTTTCGCCGAACCTCTTGATCACGCCGCGGCTGGTCTATCAGCACGTGGAGTCGAACGGGTTCAACCGGCAGGAAGTCTATAACCTCTTCGCCAATCCCTACACGACGACCCGGCCGCCGGTGACGTTCGACGAGCGCGAACAATTCCTTCTGCTCGACGAAGAGTTTAGCGACGAGACAACTTTGTTCGACGTCACTGTGAATTGGGATTTGGGCGATGTGACACTGACGTCGATCAGCACGGCGATGAACCGCAGCATTCTGGTCAGCCGCGACGCCAGCGCGCTGACGGGGTCGGTGTCGGTCGATCTCAGCTTTCCGGATGCCGCGGTGCTGCTGCCGTCCAACCTCCGCGACACGACGGATCTCGAGCAGTTCGCGCAAGAGATCCGCGTCGCCTCGGATACCGAGGCGCCGTTCCAGTGGCTGCTTGGCATGTTCTATTCAGACGTGAAGCGCGACTACAGCCAGCGTCTGCCAACGCCCGGTTATGACGCCTTCACCGACGCGACGCTCGGCGCAGGCACGTCCGCGGCGGTGGCCAACGGCTTTCCGGCGGATTCGCCCTACAACGCCGACTTGCCCTACGACATTCATCAATTCGCGCTGTTCGGCGAAGTCAGCTACGACTTTACCGACCAGCTGACGTTGACGGCGGGTGGGCGCTATTACGACTTCTCCGAAGAGCGGCGCTTCACTTCGGGCGGCTTGTTTGCAAACGGCGACGACCAGCTCGATTCAACGGAATCGAGCGGATTCACGCCCCGCTTTCTGCTGAGCTACGAAATCAACGACAATCTGACGCTCAACGCGCAGGCGTCACAAGGCTTCCGGCTTGGCGGCGTCAACGATCCGCTCAATTTGCCGCTTTGCGCTGGCGGCCCGGGTGGGCCCGATGCGCTGACCTATGGCGGCTTCCCCATCTTCGAGGACGAAAAACTTTGGAATTATGAGGCCGGCTTTAAGTACTCCAACGCGCGGATGACGTTCAACGCGGCGGCGTATTATTCGGACATCCAGGATCTGCAAGTGACGGCGGATGCGGGCTCGTGTTCGTCGCGCGTCGTCTTCAACGCGGACGCGCACACGGCCGGCCTCGAGGCCGAGTTCTCGATCACGCCGATGGACGGGCTTGAAATCAGCCTCGCCGGCAGCCTGGTTGAAGCCGAGTTCGACGAGACGCGCACGTCGGCGCTGGGCGCGGTGCTGGCGGGCATCCGCGAAGGCAATCGTCTGCCTTCCGTACCTGAGTATCAGCTCGCGGCGACAGCGGCTTACTACTTTCCGCTCAACTGGGGCGAAGGCATGGAAGGCTTCGTGTCGGCGACAGCCCAGCATATGGGCAGCCGCTTTACTCAGCCGGGCGATCAGGAAGACAATCCACGCACGTTCGTGCATGGGCTGCCGTTCGGCGGCGCGCCGGCGGGCGCCTCGACGACGCTCGATCTCGAACTCGATCCCTACACGATCGTGAACCTGAACGCGGGCGTGCAGAACGAAAGCTGGGGCCTCACCTTCTTCGTCAACAACGCCTTCGACGAGAACGCGAATCTAGGCTTCGACCGCGAACGCGGCGGCCGGGCGCGCCTCGCATTCCACACCAACCAGCCGCGCACGGTTGGGATCACGGTGCGGCGCGCATTCTAAGCTCTACGCAAAGATGAACTTACTAGGCCGCGGTTCACGCCGCGGCCTTTCTCTTTGCCGCGACGCCGCTTAGGCTCCGCGCCAAAGAGCGGGGAGGCTCCATGAAGTTTCTATTCCGGCGCAAGCCGATCGAGCTGCCGGCGCATGCCGATCTGAAGCGGACGTTGTCCTGGCCGCACCTTGTGGCGCTGGGCGTGGGCGCGATCGTGGGGGCGGGGATTTATGCGCTGATCGGCGAAGGCGCCGGCATGGCGGGGCCTGGCGTGATCGTATCATTCGGCGTGGCGGGCTTGGTCTGCGCCTGCGCTGCGCTTTGCTATGCGGAGCTGGCGACGATGATGCCGGCTTCGGGGAGCGCTTACACATACACTTATTCTTCACTCGGCGAACTCGCGGGCTGGATCGTCGGCTGGGCGCTGATCCTGGAATATTCGGTAGTCGTGAGCGCGGTGGCGGTGGCGTGGTCTGGCTACGCGTCGGGTTTGCTGACGGGCTGGGGCTTGGCCATTCCGCAGATGATTCAGCTCGGCGAAATCGGCGGACAGGCGCTGCACTTCAATCCGCTGGCGGTGTTCATCATTTTTCTTGTCGCGGGGCTCTTGATCCTCGGCACGCGCGAGAGCGCTTGGATCAATACGAGCTTGGTGGTGCTGAAGATCGCAGCGCTACTGCTCTTCCTCGCTATCGCCCTGCCCGCGTTCGACATTGCGCACTTTACGCCATTCGCACCATTCGGCTGGGGCTCCACGCCGACGGAGGGCGCTACGAACATTGGCGTCATGGCCGGCGCGGCGGTGATGTTCTTTGCGTTCTACGGCTTTGATGCGGTCTCAACCGCGGCGGAGGAAACCAAGAATCCGGGCCGCGATCTCGCCATCGGCATTGTCGGCTCGATGCTGATCTGCACGTTGCTTTATATGGCGGTAGGCGCCGCCGCGATCGGGGCGATGGATTTCCGCGAGTTCTCGACCAGCGGCGAGCCGATCGCGCACATCGTGCGCGCGCTCGGGCAACCGGAAGCGGCGGCGATCATCGGCGGCGTCGCTTCGATCGCGATCCCGACCGTAATCCTGGCGTTTCTCTACGGACAGACGCGCATCTTTTACGTGATGGCGCGCGATGGGCTGTTGCCGCGCTCCTGGAGCCGCGTGCATTCAAAGCTCGGCACGCCGATTTTCGTGACGATCTTGACCGCAGTGGTGACGTCGGTGCTGGCTGGCTTGCTGACGTTGGGCGAGATCGCCTCGCTCGCCAATGCGGGCACGCTGGCGGCGTTCATCGCCGTGGCGATTTCGGTAATGGTGCTGCGCCAGCGCGAGCCGATGCGCGTGCGGCCGTTCCGGATGCCGGCGGCGTGGTTCGTCGCGCCGCTAGCGATCGCGGGCTGCCTTTATCTCTTCTCCAGCTTGAACGAAGGCACCATCCAGCGCTTCTTCATCTGGATGGCGATCGGTATTCCGGTCTACATGGCGTGGGGCGCGCACCAGAGCGCATTGGCGAAGAAGAGCTAGACGCAGGCGCTGCGGCGCTTAGGCTCGCGTCATGAGTTGGAAAGACGACATCGAAGAGCTGCGCCGGCGCGAGGCGCTGGCCGAGGAGATGGGCGGCGAAGAGCGCGTGGCGCGGCAGAAGGCGAGCGGCAAGCTGACGGCGCGCGAGCGTGTCGATGCATTGGTCGATGCGGGCTCGTTTCACGAGACAGGCAAGATTGCGGGCCGCGCGAGCTACGGCGTCGACAACGCGATGACCGACTTCTTGCCGACGCCATTCGTGGTTGGGCGCGGGTTGATCGACGGGCGGCCGGTTTCGATTCAAGCGGATGATTTTTCCGTGCGCGGCGGCGCGGCCGATGCGGGCATTTGGCAAAAGCTCGTGTTCGCCGAGCAGCTCGCGAACGAATATCGCATGCCGCTGGTGCGGATGGTCGACGGCACCGGCGGCGGCGGTTCGGTGAAGATGCTGGAGAAGGACCCGCGCACCTACATCCCACAAACGCCGGGCTGGGAATGGGTGGTCGCAAACATGGCGAGCGTGCCGGTTGTCGCGTTGGCGCTAGGACCGTGTGCAGGGCTCGGCGCGGGGCGCGTGGCGGCGAGCCATTACAGCGTGATGGTGCAAGGCCTCAGCCAAGTATTCGTCGCCGGACCGCCGGTGGCTAAGGCGATTGGCGAGGACGTTTCCAAGGAAGAACTCGGCGGCGCCGAGATCAATGGCAAGAATGGCGTCGTCGATGACATCGTCGCCAGCGAAGCGGAAGCGTTCGCGGCGGCCCGGAAGTTTCTCTCCTACCTCCCCGCTTCTATCGATGAGCTAGCGCCGCGGGTGACGAACGGCGACCCGCCGGAGCGGCGCGATCCGACGTTGATCGATGTCGTGCCGCGCGATCGGCGTGTGCCGTACAAGATGCGGCGCATCGTCGAAGCGTGCGTCGATGCGGGCTCGTTCTTTGAGACGGGACGGCAATGGGGCCGCGGGCTGATTACGGGGCTGGCGCGCATCGATGGCGATAGCGTTGCGGTGCTGGCGGGCGATCCGATGTTTCTGGCCGGCGCGTGGACGGCCGACGTGTGCCGCAAGCTGATCAAGCATGTCGATATGGCGCAGACCTTCCATCTGCCGGTGGTTCACTTCGTCGATTGCCCCGGCTTTGCTGTCGGCGTGAAGCATGAGCGCGCGGCCACGGTGAAGCTTGGCGTGCAGGCGATGGCGGCGGTGTATCAGGCGCGCGTGCCGTGGTGCTCGATCGTGGTGCGGGCGGCGTTTGGCCTCGCGGGCTCGGCGATGATGAACCCGACGCGGGTGAAGTATCGCTATTGCTGGCCGAGCGGCGATTGGGGCTCGTTGCCGCTCGAAGGCGGCATCGAAGCGGCGTTCAAGCGTGAGTTGGAAACTCATCCCGAGCCGGAGAAGCGGCTGGCGGAAATCCGCGCTTGGGCCGAAGCGCTGCGCTCGCCATTTCGGACGGCGGAGGCGTTCTACGCCGAGGAGATCATCGATCCGCGCGAAACGCGGCCGCTCTTGTGCGAATGGGCCGGGCTGGCGCAGCGAACGCTGGAGTCGGGGCCGAGCAGCTTTGGGATGCGGCCTTAGTGCATAGGCGACCCTCCCTTGCGAAGAGGGTCGCCGCGGAGCGCCGGGGTGAGGGGCGCTACGACGTGCAGGCGCCTGCTTGTTTGAACGCCCCTGACCCCTGCCCCCTCTCCGCAAGGGAGAGGGGGTGCGCGCAAAATGGAAAGGCCGCGGCGTGAACCGCGGCCTTTGTAGTTTGTGTCGCTTTGCGCGCGTTACGGCGTCGCCGGCGCGGGCGTCGCCGCCGGAGCCGTCGCCGGAGCGGCCGGCGTTTCCGTCGCCGCGGGTGCTGCCGCCGGAATGGCCGCGGCTTCGCTCGGCGGAGCGATGCGGGTCAGGGCGCTGATATCGCCTTGGGCGACGTAGAAGATTTCGCGATTGCGCGAGCCGCCCGCTTGGGTCGGATCATCGTGATAAATCTCGTACGTGGTCCAATCGTCTTCCGGCGTCGCCGGGTTGTCGAGGTGCGCGGCGGCGAGCAGCGCGTCCATCGGGGTATAGACATCGCGCAACACGTTGGCTTCTTCGCCGGTGTAGACGATGCGCAGCACCGTGCCCGCCGGCGTCTGGCCGGTCTTGCCGATCAGCAGCGCGCGCGGCTGGCGGCCGGTGTACGGATAGCCGACCTGATAGCAATACTGGCCCGAGACAACGCGCGGCTCGACCGCGATCAGCTCGCCGTTCACGGTGAGATTGCTCGACCGCATCACTGGCGGGATGGCGACGACGGCCTGGCTGATGATCGACGTGACCGACTCTGCGTCAGAGCCCGAGCAGTTCTCGACGTAGAAGAACGGCCGCGCTTCAACTTGCGCGACGCTGTATTGCAAGCCCTCAAACGAGGCGTTCGGCAGCGCGTCGAGATCGGCTTGCACCGCGGTGGCGGCGGTCGCCATCAGCGGGCCTACATCGCCGCCCGTCAGCACTTGCAGGCGATCGAGCGGATTGCCGCCCAAGTCCTGCTCGAGCTTCACTTGAACGCGCGAGCCTTCGCCGCTCGGCGAAACGGTGTAGATGACGCGACCGGTTGCGCCGTCTGCGAACGTGACCGGCGCCGTAACGGTGTCGCCTTCCACGCTGGCCGCTTCGGCGATGGTGACGCCCTCAACGACCGTTGCGCCAACCGGCGCGGACGAGAGCCGCGCCAGCACCGTCGGCGCCGGGCGTTCGATTTCGAGCGTGGTCGTGCGTGCGGCCACTTTCGGGCCGAAAAAATAGCCGGCGCCGGCAATGCCCAGCACCAAAACCGCAATAATGATGATTGTCCGTATTACAGAGCCCATTAGGCCACCCTCCTGGCGTTCTGCTCCCACTGCGCGTTTGACGTAGCAAATCGCGCCCGGCGGCCAAACCCTAAAGTGGAACAGGAGGTATGCGGGAGCCGCCCTACCCCGCCTTTTCCCCTTACGGCGCCCGTGCTTTAAGCTCGTGATTTGAAGGAGGAAGCGGCGCAATGGGCGAACAGGTCACATATGGCGGCTATCTGCGTTTGCAGGAACTTTTGGCCGCCCAGCAGCCGCAGACCGGCCAGCACGACGAATTGCTGTTCGTGATTCTCCATCAGACGATGGAGCTGTGGATGAAACAGGTCATCCACGAGATCGGCGCGGCGCAAGGCGAGGTGCGCAGCGGCAATCTGGTGCCCGCGTACAAGCATTTGGCGCGTGTCTCGCGCATCCAGGCGGTGATGACGCAGACTTGGGACATCCTGGCGACGATGACGCCCGCGGATTATCTCAACTTCCGGTCGATGCTGGGCACGAGTTCGGGTTTTCAGTCGGCGCAATTTCGCGTGCTGGAAGCGCGGCTCGGGCTGAAGGACGCGACGTTCCTCAAGTATCACGCGGAAGGCGGCGAGGAGCGCGCGATGCTGGAAGCGGCGTTGGCGGCGCCGAGCTTGTATGACGATGTGCTGCAGCAACTGGCGAAGGCCGGGTTCGAGATTCCGAAGAGCGCCTATGAGCGGTCTTCCGGCGCGGCGTATGAGCCGAGCGAGGCGGTCGAGAACGCTTGGCTCGCAGTCTATCGCGACACGCAGAAATACTGGGCGCTTTATCAGCTGGCCGAGAAGCTGATCGATCTCGACGACGCGTTTCTCACCTGGCGGCACAAGCACGTGCTGACGGTGGAACGCATCATCGGCAGAAAGCGCGGCACTGGCGGCACCGAGGGCGTCGGCTATTTGCAGCAAACGCTGACGCGGCGTGCGTTCCCGGAATTGTGGTCGCTAAGGACGAAGCTTTGAAAAGTTATAGGCATCTGTTCTCGCGCGCGCTGGCGGCTGCGCCGGGGCGCATCCACTTTGCTGCGCACTCGCACCATTTGTGGCCCGACGCTTCCTATGACGGGCACGTCGAGGCGTGGGACGATGCGGCGGCGCTGGCGGACCGCAAGTGGGACAAGATTTTCGGCGAAGTGATGCCGCGCGCGCAGGCGAACATCGCGGCCGAGTTGAAGCTGCCCGATCCGCGCACGATCGGCTTTGCGCCGAACACGCACGAATTGCTGATGCGGCTCTTCTCAGCGCGGGGGCCGGGCGTACTCGAAGTGCTGACGAGCGATGGCGAGTTTCACTCGTTCCGCCGTCAGAGCGCGCGCTGGGAGGAGCAAGGCTGGATCAAACGCCGCATCGTGCCGTGTGAGCCGTTCGAGACGTTTAGCGAGCGCTTCCTGGCGGCGATGCGCGAAAAGCGGCCGGACATCGCGTTTTTGAGCCATGTGATGTTCAGGACTGGCTTGCGCTTCGATGGGATCGAGGAGTTGGCGTCGTACGCATCGCCCGAGGGCGCGTGGGTGGCGCTTGATCTCTATCATTCGTTCCTGGCGATGCCGTCTGACTTCAGCATGGTAGCGGACCGCGTATTTCTGCTCGGCGGCGGCTACAAGTACGCGATGGCCGGCGAAGGCGCGGGCTTCATCCATGCGCCGCCCGGATACGCCGAGCGACCAGGTTACACTGGATGGTTTGCCGATTTCGGCGCGATGGAAAAAAAACAAGGCGAAGTCGCGTACGGCGAGGACGGCTCGCGCTTTCTTGGCGCGACCTACGATGCGACGGGGCTTTATCGCTTCAATGCGGTTCAGGCGATGCTGATGGATCAAGGGCTTGATACGTCGGCGATCAGCGCACGCTGCGTGACGTTACGGGCGATGATGGACGAGATGATCGCATCAGGTGAAGCCGGCGCGACGTTGCGCAAGGCCGAAGTGCTACGGTCAAACCCGGCGGGTGCGCAGGCGCGATTCTTGTCGCTGCGTCATACCGATGCCGTGCAATGGAAGTCGGCTTTGATGGCGGCGAACGTGGTCACCGATGCGCGCGATGACATTCTGCGCATCGGGTTCGGGCTTTATCAGGATCAGGCCGACGTGCCGGCGTTTTGTGCGGCGGTTAAGCGGGTGTTGGGATAGGTCACCACGCGCCCAGCTCCACCAATTGCCGGCGCAGATGTTCCGGCAAATCGGCGCCGCCTTGGGCTTCGCCTAGATCGGCGGGCGCGTCCTTTGCATCGAGATAGCGCCAGCCTTGGAAGGCGCGGCGCGGTTGCGGGACGGTGCGCATCAGGTGGGCGTCGAGATAGAGGCCGCAGCGTTCGCCGTGATTGTCGGTGACCTGGTCGACGGCGATGATGCGTTGGCGCACGCTGATGACGCCTTTGATCACCCAATAGAGCGAGCCGCCGGCGAGCACGTCTTCGACGCGCTTGGGCCACATGCGCGTGCCGCACACCGGCGCGATGTGCGGGCGCTTCTCTTTCTTCGCGCGCTTGATCTGGCCGATCTGCCATTCGGCGAGATCCTCGACGCTATCGGCGCCGACGCAGAGTTTGACGATGTGGATGGTCATTCGTGCTTCCACTGCGGGCCGTCTTCGTGCCTACACCACATGCAATGCACACGCCGTCCAAGCGCCGAATCCAGCATCGCCTTTATCTGATAACTTCCCAGAACCGTGCGGGCAGCTGGGTGACGCCCTCCCGGCCGCGGTAGTGAATCAAATTCAAACAGAAATTTGCCGCACGTGTCGCACGTCCGCCACCTCCCTAGAACAAGGAGCCCGGCACCGAGCACCATCACAGCGAAACCTATAATCCATAAGACGTAGTTCGCGAGCATGTTGGGGAGGTACTCGACCGCGACAACGCGCGGCGGCAGCATCACTATCAGCAAAATGAAAACCATCATCGCCGCGGCGAAGCCACAATACCCGGCGACTACAAGGCGACACCACAATCGAGTCCACGCGCTGCGAGTCATTTCAATTGCCGTTCGGATCGTCTGCTATTGCACTCGCGCCCCGCATCCGCGCCGCGACTTCGACTTCCATCGCATCGCCGCTTGTTTCAAGTCCACGGATAACGCCGGCGAAATCCGCTTCGCCTTTGTTCTGCGACAGCTTGCGTTTGGCTTCGATGCGCGTTGCATGGAGCGTGACGCCTACGATGCCGCGCAGCAGCGCGTCGATGTAGGGGCGCGGCGCGTCGGAGATAGCCCACGGCTCGGCGCGGTCGTGTTCGTGGAAGTGCGAGAGATCGCGGACGACTGCTTCGAGGCGCGCTGCGTCATCGAACCACTCGACGCGGCCAGTGATGTGGACGGCTTCGTAATTCCAGGTCGGCACGGTTTTGCCGTGTTCGGCTTTGGAGGGATACCAGGCGGGCGTGACGTAGGCTTCGGCGCCGCTGAGCACGATGAGCCCCTGCCCTGGCCCGTGCTTCCATTGCGGATTGGCGCGGGCGATGTGGCCGGTGGCGATCTTCTTCTTCGCGTCCCACAGAATCGGCATGTGCGTGCCGACGGGTGCGCCGGTTTCGTCGATGGTGATAAGGATGCCGGCGCTCGTGCGGGCGATGCGCTGGATCAACGCGTCGGCGTCATTCGTTGCGAAATGCGCTGGGACGTACATTATTCCGCCGAAACGGCGGAGGCTTGTTGCTCAGCCGCCCAGGCCTGCTTGATAGAGCGCGAGGTTTTTCGTGAACCGTCGGGGCTCCAGCCGGGCGGGCCGAACATGTAGCCGAGCGCTTCTTTCAGCGACTTCGCGTGCGTGACGTCACGCCAAATGCCGATCCATTCGTGGAAAGCGACGCGGAACGGATTGAAGGTGCCGAGCTGGCTGATGATGCCGTAGCGCGGCTTTTCCTTATCGTCTTCGGGCACGAAGGTGCCGAACAGGCGGTCCCAGATGATCAGCACGCCGGCATAATTCGCATCGAGATATTTGGCGTTGGTGGCGTGATGCACGCGATGGTGCGACGGCGTATTCAGCACCCATTCGAGCGGACCCATGCGGCGGATCACTTCGGTGTGGATCCAGAATTGATAGACGAGGCTGATCGCCGAGAACATCAGCACCATGAGCGGCGGAAAACCGATCAGCATCAGCGGCAGCGTGAAGATGAACGAAAGTCCGAGCGTGCCAGTCCAGGTTTGGCGGAGCGCCGTGGTCAGATTGTAGTGCTGCGAGCTGTGATGGACGATGTGACTGGCCCAGAACCAGCGCCGCTCGTGGGCGATGCGGTGAAACCAATAATAAGCTAGGTCTTCGGCGAAGAAGCAGGCGACCAACACCGGCCAAGTCCAGCCGAGATCGAACAGGCGGAATTGATAGACCCAGAAATACGCCGCGACAGCGATGCCGCCGAAAGCAATTCCGAACACGCGATTGCCGAGCCCCATGGCGAGGCTGGCGGCGCTGTCGCGCATTTCGTAGCGGCCGTTTTTGCTGAGCTTCACGACGATCATCTCGATGATGATCAGCAGGACAAAGGCCGGCACCGCATAGGTGATGATCGGCGGAATATCGAACGGCGGTTCGAGATTGGGCGCACTGATCGGGGTGACAGGTGCGGTCACTTCAGGGCTCCAGCTAGCTCGGTAATCCAAGGGGGCGGCGCTTGCAGCTTCATATGTAGCGGCGGGAAGCCCAGATCGGCAAACTCGGCGCTCAGCTTGCCGTCGCGCCAGACCAGACGCGCGCCCTTGCGGGGCGTGATGCGGGCGCTCACGTCATTGCCCATGACGCGCGCCACCATGAGTTTGCCGCCGGCGAGCTGCGCCAGCGCCTTGCGGCCGTTCTCATCGATAATTGCATGTTCGACGTGCTCGCCTTCCGCGGCGGCGAGCTTGGCGAGCGCGGCGGCGTCGAGCTTGGCGGTGTGGCGAAAGCCCAACAGCGCGGCGATGCCGATCATGAACAGCACCACAGCTGCGGAGCCCGCCAGCACCGGAGCCTCGGCGACCCATTGCGCCAAATACTCGTCCCAGTTCATCCGGTCAGACCAAGAATGACGATGAGGACGAGGAAGATGCTGAGAATGATGGTGGCGAAGATGAGCATGAAGAACGTGCGCCACAGCGCCGAGAACCAGCCGAGCGCGTAGGCGCCTTTCAGATGGAAGAAGGTGTGCACCGGCAGCCCCACCAGCAGCAGCCAGCCCGGCAGCCAGGATGTCCACGGGGATTGCGAAGTCAGCACCATGGCGACGAACAGCAAGGAGGCGAACGATAGCGCATAGAGCGCATAAGCCATGTGGTCGTAGAGCGTGACGCCGCGTTTCCACAGGAACAGCAAAGCGATGAAGGGCAGCGACAGCGGCGCGAGCAGGAAGGAGAATTTGTAGCCAGTTTGCTGGATTTTGTAGAGCGCGAGATCGGGGTTCTCGAATTTCTTGCGAATGCGCTCGTTTAGACTATCGGCGCCGTCGATAACGACGAAGTCGTCGCTCCGCGCTAGACGACGCACAGAGTTTTGCCACGAGCGGCCGGAAGCGCGCTCCTCCTCCTCTTCAACCCCCGCGGCGGCGCCCCCGGAAGCCGCCGGCGCAGCTGCATCGCTTGCAGGCGCTTCGGGCGCGGCGGCGCGCGCGGGATCGTTCGCGTTCTCTCCGACATCGACCGCGATCAGCGGCGCGCGCGCCGTTGCAGCGTCATGTTCGGCCAGTTCTTGCTCAAGCCTGGTCACTTGCGTCTGCACGATCTCGACAGCCGCCTCCGCGAGATCAGCTTCCAGACCTGCGGGACTATCGGGATCGGGACTGGCGCGCGCCTGCTCGAGCGCCGTTTGTGCTTGGCGCAGTTCGGCGCGCGCGTCGGCGAGATCGGTGAGGATTTCGGCGCGCGCGGGCGCGGCGGTGGCGCGCTCGAGCCCCTCGTCGTGCATCGCGAACGCAAACACAAAGAACATGAAAAAAATCGTGAACAGGAAGAGCGCGATCGGGCTGATGTAGCGGGCGCGCTGGCCGTAGACGAAATTGCGCGTCAGCGTGCCGGGGCGGAACATCACCATCGGCAACGTGCGCCAAGCCTTGGTGTCGAAGTGGACAATGCCGTGCAGGAATTCTTCCAGCACGTGCGTCAGCTTGCGGTGCGGGTGGCCGTGCTGACCGCACTGGCTGCAATACGGTCCGGCGAGCTCGGCGCCGCAATTTAGGCACGCGCCGCCGCCACGGCCGCCGCCTTCACGGCCGTCAATGGCGCCCGCGACCATGCCGGCGGTCGCCATTGCGCCGGCTGCTTCAAGTTCCCCGCTCATGACTCGGGTTTTCCCGCGTCAGCGGGAAGCGATCAAGCCCGCGCGTCTCTGCGCGAGGGGCCTTCGGCGCCTGTTTCGCCATCGAGGCGCGGCAGGAAGCCCAATTCGGTGCGGGCGACGGCTGCAGGCGCGCGGCGCGGGCCGGCGGCAGGCGGTGTTTTCTTCGCGTCGGCGGTAAGGGCTTCTAAGCCCTCTTCTTCAAGCGCCAGCACGGCAAGGCCCTCGGCCTCTTCGATAGTGCGGGCCCAGACATAGACGGCGGTGACGGCCGAGCCGAACTTGCGCGGCCACTTTTTGGAGCGGCGATCCAGCCGCGCTTCCACCACGACGCGCCAGAACGGCATGTGCGGACGAACCAGCTTGGCTTGATAGAGGGCTGGCCAAATCCGGCTCAGGCCGCGCTTTAATTTCACGTATTCCACTCCGGCTTGCGCTTCTCGAGAAACGCGGCGAGGCCCTCGCGGCCTTCCGCAGAAATGCGGCGCGCAGCGATGCGGCGGGCCGTTTCCTTGGCGAGGCTATCGTCGATCTTATGGCCGTGAACGTAGCGCACCAGCGCCTTCGCGTCGCCGACGGCGCCGGGCGCCGCAGCCAGCGCCAAATCGCTCAGGTGCTCCATCATCGGGCGCAACGCAGCATCATCCTCTACCGCATACTGCACTAAGCCGATCCGCTCGGCGAAGGTTCCATCGAAACTCTCGGCGGTAGCAAATAAAGCTTTCGCCCAGCGAGGGCCGATGGCTTCGATAACATACGGAGAGATCGTGGCCGGGGTGAGCCCCAAGCGCACCTCGGAGAAGCGGAACTGAGTGGTTTTTACAGCGACTGCAACGTCGCATGCCGCAACGAGACCGGCGCCGCCGCCCATCGCAGCGCCGTGCACGACAGCCACCGTAAGTTGCGGCAGTTCGTGCAGGTGGCGCAGCATGCGGGCGAGCGAGAGCGCGTCGGTTTCGTTGCCCTGCTCGGTGAATTCGGCGGCGCGGCGCATCCAGCCGATGTCGGCGCCGGCGCAGAAGCTCTCGCCCTCGCCGCGCACGAAGACAATGCGGACGTGATCGGCGCCCTTCAAAGTCTCGAACGCATCGCTGAGGCCGGCGATCATCATTTCGTCGAACGCATTGCGCTTGTCCGGCCGGTTGAGCGTAACTATCGCCACACCTTCGGGCGAGACATCGAGCAGGACGGGATCGAGTGACATCAATTGGATCCTAACGCGCTGATGAAGGCTTGCGGACGCTCCGTCTCGGGCGTCTCGAACAGATTGAGCCGCTGTACGCCGGCGAAGAAGTATTCGAAGTCCTCCGGCGGCTCGACCGCCTCAAGATAGACCGGCAGCAGCTTTTTCTTATAGCGGTCTGCCAGATAGATTTCGCGTTTGACATGATCGCTATCAAACGCAGCCTGCGAACACATCACTGTGACGCCAGCTGCGCCGCGAATGGCGCGGACGATCTCGCCGGCCCAGCCGTCGCCGGGCTTGAGGCCCTGCTGATCGAGCCAGAATTTTCGGCCCGATAGTTTCGCCGCTTCGATGACGGGAAGCACAGTAGTTTCGTTGGCGCGGGCATACGAGACGAAAACCGCCTCGCCCTGCTTCACAGATGGCGGTTCGGGCGCTTCAGCCGCCGGCGCCGCCTGCGCTGGCGCGCCAGCCTGTTTGGGCTTGGCGAAAAGACGGGTGACCCAGTAGCCGGCGATGCCGATCGTGAGCAGGATCGAGACGGCGAAGGCAATCTCTGTCAGACCGGGGCCGATCCCGAAGCGCGCGCCGAATTCGCCGACCCCACGGCGCAGTTCCGGCCAGCCGCCGGGCGTTGGTCCAATACGGTTGGCGAGCCAGATCGATACCACAGCCGCAACAGCGAGCACGCCCGGCAGCGCGAGCACTGGCGCCAGGATCGCGCCCAGCGATGGCCCTTCGTCCCAATCGCTGCGAAGATTGCCGCGCAGACGCTTGTTCAACCGTGGCGCGCTGCGCGCAGCTTCCGCAGTCTGCGGCGGCGGCGTGGTTTTGAGCCTCTCGCGAATTTGGTCGGCGACGTCGTTCCACTTGAACTCGCGTTGCGCTTCGAAGCTTGCATCGACCGCCGGCAGGTCGCGCAGGCCGATCGGGGCGAGACCGGTGTCGAGCTTCACCACCACAAGGCGGCCATCGGCCCAGGCGTCGAGCGCGCGCTGCTCCAAGCGCAGGCGCGCGGTGGCGAAGCTAAGCGCCTGCGACACAAGCAGCACCAGGACATCGCCCTGCTGCACCGGTCGCAACGCCACGACGCCGTCGTCCAGCTCGCTGAACAGGCCGCGCCTTTCGATCGTCTTTTCAAGCGCCTCGGCGGCGCCCCGGTCGGCCGGCGCATGCGCGATGAATACGGTCATGGCGCCGTCTTAAGCTGCGCCCCCGCCGCCCGCAAATGAGCCCTTAGGGCAGCTCACACCCCTTCTCATTGCGCCTTAACGAACGCGGCCTATCCTGACCTCGTGAAGCCAAGCCTCGCCGAAATCCCGACCCTGAACGATGCGCCGCAGGACGTCCTGGCGGCGCTCGACGCGGTGTCGGAATGGTTTTCGATCCCGGCCGGCTGGCCGCTGATCAACGCCGGCGAGCCGCCGGAGGGGGTCTATTTCCTGCTGACGGGTTCGCTGGCGGCGTTCAAGCTCGGCGGCCGCGGCGGCCACTCCCTGCTTGGCTATATCCGCCCCGGTGAGCCGGTCGGCGAGATGGCGATGATCGCGCGCGAGCCCCACTCGGCCAGCGTCTTCGCGATGCGTGACAGCGAGATTTTGAAACTGCCGCCGGCGGCGTTCGATCTCCTCGTACACACGCACCCGGCCATGATGGAGCACATCGCCCGGATCATGCTGACGCGGGCGCGCGCAAGCCACCGCAACAATCCGCGCGCGGACCCGAAAGTCTATGCGCTGATTTCAACCTCGCCGACGATCGACCTAGATCTGCGCGCACGCACGTTGCAGGCGGCGCTGAAGCGGTTGAACTGCCGCGCCGTGATCGTGACCGAAGCAGATCAGCAACAGCTGACCGCCGGCGGCATGAACAGCGCCTGGTTCGATGCGCTGGAAGCGAAAAACGACGCCGTCCTCCTCGTTTCGCCGATCGCCGACACGCCCTGGTTCCGGACCTGCATTCGGCAGGCCGACCGTATCTGGTTCTTCGCCCGCGCCGATGCACGTCCCTCCACGCCGCTGCTGCCGCCTGAAGAGCCCTCCCCGGCGCGGCAATTCCGGCTGATCGATGTCGTGCTCTTGCATCATGGCATGGACCGCAAGGCGGCGACGACGAACGAGTGGCGTGTCGCCTGCGAAGCGTCGCGGCTGTTTCATTGGCGCGGCTTGGAAGACGAGGATGCAGCGCGGCTGGCGCGGGTGATCGCGCGGCGCTCGATCGGGCTTGTGCTCTCCGGCGGGGGCGCGCGCGCTTATGCGCATATCGGCGTCGTGCGCGCTCTGCGCGAGGCGGGACTGCCGTTCGACGTTTCCTGCGGCACTTCGATGGGAGCGATCATCGCCGCCTGCGTGGCCATGGGTTGGAAAGACGACGAGATCGAGTATCGGATTCGTAAATCGTTCGTCGAAAGCAATCCGCTTGGCGACTATGTGATCCCGGTTGTCGGCTTGGTGCGCGGCAAGCGCGTCGAGGATCGACTGCAGGAGCATTTCGGCGAAACGCTGATCGAAGATTTGGGCGTCCCATTCTTCGCAGTTTCGACCGATCTCGTCGCCGGCGACATCCGCGTCCATCGCGGCGGCTTGTTGCGCAAGGCGCTGCGCGCGTCGATCTCGTTGCCCGGCATCCTGCCGCCTGTGATCGATGGCGAGCAAGGCTTGCTGGTCGATGGCGCGGTGCTGAAGAATTTTCCGGTCGATGTGCTGAAGCAAATCCATCGCGGGCCGATCATCGGCGTCGATGTGGCGCGGCGCGACGGCATCGATCTGGCGGACTTCCGCGATCCGCCGGGCTTCCTCGGCTGGGTTGCCGCGCATGGCTTCCAATCTGCGCCGCCGATCGCTTCACTGCTGATGCGCGCCGCGACGCTCGCGATCGATCCATGGGAAGGCCGCTCCGGCGCTGACGTGCTGATCGCGCCGGAAATGCCGGATATCGACATGCGCGACTGGAAGCGCTTCGACGATGTCGTGGCCGCAGGCTATGAATCCGCCGTCGCCGCGCTGCAGCGTCCGCACGGGCTTTTCCATAGCCCAGATGAAGACGCGATCGGCGACATGACCGGAACAAGTCCGCTCGAAATCGCTGAATAGGCTGGCGCCGGCGCTGTTGCAGGCTATGTTCGCCGAGTCGAGTGGGGTGTTATGCGCCTATTGGTGATGGCCGCCGCCGTGCTGCTGAGCGCGTGCGGACAAGCTGATGAGGCGGATATCCGCGAAACTGCGTGTGCGCTCTCGGCGACGCAGGAAATCGCGTGGACGCAAGCGCAGACGCCCGATGTGATCACAACCCATGCTGCCGGCCCGACCTGCGCACAAGCCGTGGTGACGTTCACCGCGCGCAGCGCGGACGGCGACCCGCTCTGGGTGTTCGCTTCGACCTACCACGAACTGACGGTCGGCGGCGCCTTTCCGCGGGAAGGCGCGCCCGAAATCTCGCGCGAGCAGATGGAATCGTTTTTGACCTCGTGGGCGGATGTCACGACTTCGCGTACGAGCGCGCTGCCGGAATGGCGCGCCGACGCGGCGAGCTTGACCGAGAGCGCCGAGACGTTCGCGTACGAAACGCAGTTCGACCGCGCAACTTATGAGATGCTGCGCGCCCGCGATCTGGCGATGATCTGCTACGCCGCGGCAGTGGAGGCAACGCAATGCCTGATCATCGATCCGGCTTCGAACGCACCAACGATAATGACGTCATACGGCCCGTGATCCGCTTCGCTGCCGCTCTATTGATGCTCACGCTCGCCGCTGCATGCCAACGCACGGCGCAAACCGCGCAGACATGCGACTTATCATTCGAACAGGAGTTCACCTTCACAAATATCGACGCGCCGGACACGATCCATGTCCAGGCGATGGGCCCCGCTTGCGACAAGGCGGTCGGCTTGCTCCAGGTGCGCACGGCGGAGGGTTATCCAGTGTGGTCCTGGAGCGCGCCGCTGTCGCATCGGTTCGGAGAAGTGTTCGGCGCGGAAGATCGCGAGCACATGCAGACGTTCCTGGAAGCGTGGGCGCGGCCACAGATCGCCACGACCAGCGCAGCCCCCGGCTGGGAAAGCCTCCTCCCCGGCCAGACCACCCTCAATCAACTCACATACGAAGACGTGCGCGCGCGCGATCTGCCGATGTTGTGCCACTTTTCAGGAACAGCACGGCAGACGTGTGTGTTTTGGGAGCCAGCGGCGGGCGGCGCTGGCCAATTGCTGGAACGGGACGTTCAGGAGACGCAATGATAAAGCAAGCTGGCTTGGCGGTGATGGTGGCTGCGGCGCTGGCGGCATGTTCGCCGCCGCAAGCGGAAACCAAGACGGCCGAGATTCCGACTGCGCCCGCGTCGGCGCCGCAAGCTGGCTGCAGCGCCGAAGCGTCGCGCGATTGGTCCGCGGTTGGAAGCCAGTATTACGTCATCGAAGCGCAAGCGCAGGGCGACACCTGCGCCGAAGCAGTCGCCACAATTCGTATCCGCGCGCGCGATGGCGAGGTGTTGTTCACGCGCGAATACCCGGTCGCGCAAGTGCCGCTCGCGTTCAACCCGAACAACGACCAAACGGGCCTGCGGACCGATCTCGAAATGTGGATCCAGAACACGGCCGAGCCGCCGACCGCGGACACGATGCCGGCCTGGCCGAATGGCGCCGGCCAGCCGCCGGGCGTCGATCCGGCGGCGGCGCGCAATCAATACGAAGCCGCCCGCGGCGCACAGGGGCCGCTGTTCTGCTTCCCTGACGGCGCTGAAAGCAATGCGTGCGTGGCGATGGCGGGCGATCGCGCGACATTGCTCGGCTCGCTGACGCCCGAGCGTTCTTAGACGCGGGGCTTATTGGTCCGCGCGGGCGCGCCGCGACAAGATCAGCGCAATCGCCCGGTTTGCAGTCAGGTCATTGAAGCATGACGCGGCCAGTACGTTGGCGAGCGAGCCGCCGTCGTACTCTGACGCGCGATAGGCGCACTCCGCCTGGCGCCATGTTTCCCACGCGGCGGACGCCGCGGCGAGATGGGCGCTGCGTTCGGGAGATTCCGCTTCGAGGCGCGCGATTTCAGCGTCGAGCACCGCGCTCCATTGATCCCGCTCACGCGCTTCACATTGGAGGGCGGCGGCCGTCGTTTCGCCACCCGGCGCGACGAGGCAAGGTGCAGCGACGATGCCTTTGCACTGGCGCAGTGCGTCCTCGGTCATCGCCGCGCCTACGCACGCGGCGATACTGGCCTGTGGCTGGGCGCCGGCGGAGTGCGGCGCGGCAGGCGCACACGCGGCCGCAATTAGCGCTGCCACCATTAGCATCCGCCGCATTTTCGCCTCCCTTACGACGACCGTCCGCACATTACGCCTGATGCAGTTGGAATTAGCTATCCCGCTTTTCACGACGCGCGACGCACACTATCTTGTTGGCTCCGGCGGCTCGTCGCCGGCTTGTTATTAAGAAAGGAGGTGATCCATGTCTCATTGTCACTCGTTAGGGGCATTGTCGCAGACTTGGACCACCTCGTCGGTGGCGCGCTCCTAATCGATCGCTCCCCACAGGGGACTGACAATGAAAGGGCCGTGGAGCGATAGCTCTGCGGCCCTTTGATTTTGAAGACGCCTAATTCGGCGCACGGCGGCGCGGCGACTTTTTCGGCGGCCGATCCTTCTTGGCTTGGGTTGCGGCGTTCTTGGTGCGCTTGTTGGTGGTGTTCGCGGCGGTTTTCTTGGACGTGGTGCGCGGGCGCGATTTGACGGCAGTGGCGGCGGACTTCTTCGCGGCGGCTTTCCGCACCGCAGGGGCGGCGTCGTCACGCGTCTGATCTGGTTTGCCGCGGCGGCCGGTGGCGGCAAACTCGTCGAGCTGATCCTCCGTCATCGTCTCGTACATCTGCCGCGACGGGCCCTTGAGCTTTCCTACTTTCGATTCGCCGCGCTTGGCGGAGAGCGCCGCGCCCGCCGCCTTCTGTTGCGCTTTGGATTTTGCCGGCATGTCATGGCTCCTGCAGAGAGCGTGAAACTCTGCTTTCGGAGCGGCTGTTCCGGCGCGCAGGAAAAAGGGCGGGATCGCTCCCGCCCTTCCAAGGTTCACCAGCGTAAGTCGTGTCGGCTCAGGCGGCGGCCGTCTCGCCATGACGCGGCGCGCGCCAGAAGCCGTAAGCGGCCATCAGAGCGGCCGCCACGCCCGGCGTGACAACGGCCGCGGCGGCGATGACTTCGATCGTGTCGCCCGCGCCGTTGAACAACAGCGAGCCACCCAGCGCGATCAGGCCAAGGCCGAAGATCAGCAGCGCCGCAAGGCCGAGCTGTTCGAGGGAATGCGAAACAACAGCTTTGGTCTTCGCTTGCATCTCTGCGGCGCGGCGCATTTGACGCAGACGGCGATCGGGCTTCAGTTCCGGCTTCACGGTGACGATTTTTTCGGCCGGCTCGCGCTTGGCGAAACTGAAGAGCGGTTTGCGCTTTGGCTTTTCCTGCGCAGCATAGGCTTTACGCGTGGCTTCGCGCACCTCGTCAAGAGTGCGCGCGACGGGCTTTGCGTGCGCGGTGACGATTTCATCTTCGTCCTCTTCGGCGACATCGTTGGCGACGACTTGAGTCAGCAGCAGCGCTTCAGTCTGCGGCTCGGACTTCAAGATTTCCGCGAGACGCAGGGCAGGCTCGAACACCGGAGGTGCGACGATCGTCGGTTGCTCTTCAACCTGAGCCGCGAACGCAACGACGTTCGAAGCGACCGCGATCGATTGATAGATCGGTTGCGGCGTGTGTCGCGCGGCCGGCTTCAACGGCGCGCCGAGGATCGAGGCCGCGTGATCGAGCTTGGCGCGCAATATCACTGACGGCGCGTTCTCGATGAACGTCTCCTTCAGGAAATGCGCCTTCTCGGCAGCGCGGCGTCGGACCAGCGCGTCGGAAATCTCTAGTTCGCCGTTCACTTCGATCTTGCGCCATGCGTCCATGGCGCAGGCGGCAGCGACAAAATCGGCGCCGTTGACACGGCGCAGCACCTGGCTCTGCGCGAACGCTTCAACGCCGATGGAAAACGCGAACGAAACCAGCGCGTCGAACTGCGATTGCGTGAGGTTTTGGGTTACGAGCGCATTCACCACGCGCTCGACGGGGGCCAGGTCGAGCGAGAGGAGGTCAGCAGCCTCATTGTGGGTCACGGCCGGGCCGCCCTGGCCGACGCGCACATGGCTGTAGCCGACCACCCAATTTCCATCCGGCAATTGCGCCGGCTGGGCGCGAAAGCCTTCGAATTCTTGCACGAGCGCGAGGCCGGCGGCGGAAATGGCGAACGTCATGGTCTTGCCTTTCGGGCGAATATTCACGTCCGCCCGTGCCGTTTCGGTGCTGTGGCGCGGGCGGACTTCCCCTTTGAGGCAAGTGCGGCGCCAAAGACGCGCGCTTAGGGTGAAGCGGGATTAAGACTCTTTGCCCGTGGCCCGGCGTGGGGAGCGGGCTAAAATGACGGTGATAGAATCATCAGGCGCGGAAACATGACGAACGCAGACCACACGATCGTCGATTGCGGCTGTGGCGCGCGCTATCAGCGGCGCATGGTGCAGCTGCCGATCAAGGATATCGGCTGTTTCGATTGCGACGATTGCGGCGCGCGCCTCGAAGTTTGGTCGGGCCGCAGCGTGCCGGCGTTTAGGCGCGTACAGGCCGACGACCGCGCGGCTAAGCGCGCTTAAGCATCCGCCTTCATCGGCAGATGCGGCTCGTTGTCGTGGTAATAGACCTCGGTAAAATCCTGCACATCGTAGAATTGACCGCACACCGGGCACGCCATGTAGCGGTCGCCCAATATCGTTGCGTCCGCGCCGAACAGGCGCCGCTTCAGCTCCGTTAGCCGCCGTGTTCGTTCCGCCTCTTCCATGCAAGGTGAATGGCCGGCGGTCGCCGCAGTTCCCGAAGTTCGCGACGTCTAGCTAAGCAGGATGATGGTCGCGAGCCCCAGGAAGGCGAGAAAGCCAACGATATCCGTGACGAAGGTGACGAATACGGACGAGCTGACGGCGGGATCGGCGCCGAAACGGCGAAGTGTCAACGGCACGAGGATACCGGCGAGGCCCGCGCAGGCGAAATTGATCAGGATCGCCAGCGCGATCGCCAGCGCCAGTAGCCCGTTCTGAAACCAGAGCGCGACGACGGCCGAGAGGACGATCGCGAAGATGAAACCGTTCGAGACGGCGGTCATGGTCTCCCGGGCGACGTAACGGCTGGCGTTGCTTTCAGTCAGGTCACGCGCGGCGATGGCGCGCACCGCGACGGCGAGCGCTTGTGTGCCGGCATTGCCGCCCATCGAAGCGACGATCGGCATGAGCACGGCGAGCGCCACCAGCTGATCGATCGAGCCTTCGAACTTGCTGATCACCCAGGAGGCGATCACGGCGGTGCCGAGGTTCACGAGCAGCCACGGCGCGCGCGCGCGCACGGAGCGGATGACGCTGTCGGTTTGCGCGGCCTCGCTGACGCCGGCGAGACGCAGCAGATCTTCTTCGCTTTCTTCACTGATGACATCGACGATGTCATCGACCGTGACCATGCCGGTGAGGCGTCCGGCTTCGTCCACCACTGGCGCGGACGCCATGTGATATTTCTGGAACGTCTGCGCCACTTCTTCCTGATCCATCTCCGGACGGATCAGGATCAGCGGCGCACGCATCATATCCTGCAGCGGTGTATCGCGGCGCGCGCGGATCAGGCTGGAGACGCGAACGGCGCCGATCGGGCGCATGGCGGCGTCGACGACGTAGATTTCGAAAAACTCGTCCGGCAGATCGTCGGCATTGGCGCGGAGCCGGTCGATGACATGGCCGACGGTGTCCCCTTCCGGCGCAGCGACGTATTCGCGCTGCATCAGGCGGCCGGCGGTCTCTTCTTCGAACGAGAGCGCTTCTTCGACAGCGAGACGCGTATCCTCGTCAGCGGCGGCGAGGACTTCGCCCAGCTGCTTTTCATCGATGTCGGCGGCGACGGCGGCGGCGTCGTCCGTATCGAGCTCGCCAAGCGCGTCGGCGACGTATTCGGCGGGCAGTTCCGGCAGCACCTCCTCGCGGCGCTCCCAGGAGAGTTCCGCCAGCATCTCCACCGGAAGTTCGGGGCCGATCAGCCGCGCAATCGTCCGCGCCGTCTCCAGCGGCACATGCTCGATCACATCGGCGAGGTCGGGCGCATCAAGTTCGCCCAGCACACGGCGCAGCAGCGGCGCGTCATGATCGCCCGCGGCGCCGACGACGCTGGCGATGAAGTGCGGGTCTTCTGAGGGCGCGCGGCGCGTCTGTTCGGCGGCCGCCGGTTCGGTTTCGGTGCTCATCGGCCGTCGCTTCGCGCTGGGAGTGGCGGAATGTCCTCCCCCAAACGCTGCGTTGGCGGGAAGGTCAAGCTTTGTTTTCGCGCGCGTCAATCCGGCGCTAGGAATTTGCCGCTCTCATCGCGCTATGAAGCTGCGCACCGCTCCGAATGAGGCCGCCCCGATGAAGCTCCGCTACGCCGCGCCTGCCGCACTGATCCTGATGGCGGGCCCCGCTTTGGCCCAGGACCCGCACACCGGCCACGAAGGCCACGCGCCGGCGCAGCAAACGGAGCCGGAGCATGAGCATGACGAGGGCGAGATCGAGCCGTCGCGTCATCCACCGGGACTCTGGCGCTATCGCGAGCCAATATCGCCGCTCCACGAAGCAGGCATGACAGGCGCTTACGGCCCCTACTCCATGGGCCGCGACGCATCCGGCACCGCCTGGCAGCCCGATGTATCGAGCCATGGCGGCGTGCACGCGCAAGCAGGCGACTGGATGCTGATGAGCCACCTCCTGCTGAACGGGGTGTACTCGTGGCAAGACGGCCCACGCGGCGATGAGAAAGGCTTCGTCGCCGGCATGATCATGGGCGGGGCGCGGCGCGATTTCGGCAACGGCACACTGAACCTGCGGGCGATGCTGTCGCCCGATCCGTTCATGGGCGCGAACGGCTATCCGCTGTTGCTTGCGGCGGGCGAGACGGCGAACGGCGTCGACCCCTTGGTGGATCGCCAGCACCCGCACGATCTCTTCATGGAGCTCTCGGCCTCGTACGCGCACCGGCTCGACCCGGACTCTTCCGTTTTCATCTATGGCGGCTTGCCCGGTGAGCCGGCATTCGGCCCCCCCGCCTTCATGCACCGCATGGCGGCGATGGATTCGCCGGAGGCGCCGATCACGCACCATTGGTTCGATTCCACGCACATCACCTTCGGCGTGGTGACCGCCGGCTATGTCCGCGGCGACTGGAAGATCGAAGCCTCGCAATTCCGCGGCCGCGAACCGGACGAAGAGCGCTACGATATCGAGACAGGCGAGCTCGATTCGACTGCGCTGCGGCTCTCCTGGAATCCGACCGAAAATCTCTCGCTTCAAACATCTTGGGCCGATGTCGAAAGCCCGGAAGCGCTGCATCCCGACGACGATGAAGAGCGCTGGTCCGCCAGCGGCATTTATACGCGCGCGCTCGGCGACGCCGGCTGGTGGTCGACGACGTTGGCGTACTCCAACAAGGAGCGCAGCGACGGCGTATCGCTTGACGCGTGGCTGGCGGAAGCGGCGCTGCATCCGAACGAGCGCTGGACCTTCTTCGCGCGCGGCGAAGCAATCGAGACGGATGAACTTGGCGCCCATCATGGTCCGGTCGAGGACGTGGCGCGGCTGAGCGTCGGCGCCATCCGCGATTTCCGCATCAACGAGCGCGCCGTGTTCGGCGTCGGCGCTTTAGTGCAGCAGCACTGGGTCAGCGATGCGCTGGAGCCGGGCTATGACGACGATCCTCAAGGCGCGATGGGATTTGTCAGACTGAAGATCGGCTGATGTAGGATCGCGTCGCCGCCGCTCGTCCTCTGTCCACAACACGGGAGATGAGGATGAAGGCGACGGTTTCAGTTTGGGTCGGGCGGGTGCTGAGCGCCCTGTTCGTGCTGTTCATGCTAGGCGCGTCGGTGGCGCCGAAGCTGATGGGCATCCCGGTGGCGGATGAGATCATGCATGGGCTCGGCTGGCCGCCGGGCTACGTGTTGCCCATCGGCATTCTCGAACTCACGCTGACGCTGCTCTACGCCTACCGGCCGACAAGCGTGCTCGGCGCGGTTCTGTTCATGGGTTTACTCGGCGGCGCGATGGCGACGAACTTGCGCGCCGACCAGCCGTTGTTCAGCCACACGCTGTTCAGCCTCTATCTCGGGCTGATGATGTGGGGCGGCTTGTGGCTGCGCGATGAGAAGCTGCGGGCGCTGTTTCCGTGGCGGCGCCAGGACGCTTAAGCCGGGCAGCCGCTGGTGCGCATCAGCGCTCCGACCTCGCGGATTCCAGGTTCAGCGCTGATGGCGCGGTACTCACGCAAGGCTTCGGCGAGATGTGCGCAACCCTGTGCGGTGCGGCCGACTTGCAGCTCCGCTGCGCCCATGACGCGGAAGGTATCCGACAGGCTAGAAGGCATGAGCTCGCGGGTGAGCCGAACCGCGTTCTCGAAGTGGCGGTCGGCGCCGGAGAAGTCGCGGCTGCGCACGGCGTATTCCGCTTCCAGCGAGGCGAGAATGGCTTGGTCCGAGGGCATGAACGTGATCTGCGGCACCAGCGCAATCGCATCGATTTCGCGCCGTGCATCGTCGAGGCGCCCCTCCGCCATCGCGAAAGTAGCTTTGACCTGCTGCGCGTAAATCGGGTCGCTGGTGATGCGGCCAGCGGCACGACAGTACGGAGCGGCTTCAGCGACGCGGTTGGTCATGAGACCGGCGTAGCACGCGTTCACCAGATGGTTGTGCGAGCCCGGCCAGCCGCGCGCCTCGCGCATGGCGAGATACTCGGTTGTGGCGCGCCAAACGCCTTCGTAATCGCCGAGCGCGAAAAGTACGCCAACCTCGGCCAATTCACCGCGCCAGCCTTCACCCGGCATGCGCCGTGCAATGGCCCGCGACTCGGCGATGGCGCGCTGCGCCTCTGCCAGATTGCCTTCGGCCGAGGCGATATAGGCGAGCGTTTGCGTGTCCATTTGCTGGATCATCAGATTGTCGCGATGGCGCGACACGCCCGGACGCGCCGCCTGCCATGCCTGCCGCGCCGCTTCTAACCTTGAAATCGAGACCAGTAGATACGCATTCATCAGTTGGGCATAGACGGCGACGGGGCCTGCCGCGGTTTCGGCCGTTCGCGCCGCGTACGTCTGGCCTGCGGGATAGCCTTCCGTCCGCGCGGTCGATATCGCAACGCGTTCGAAGGCCAGAACGGAGGCGGGATTAGTCGCGAACGCGCGGCGCGAGAGCCGCAGCGCCGATTCATTGTCGATGAACTGCGCCAAGAACGACGCCCGCAAAAAAGCGCGCTCCGCCTCGACGACGTCGCCCGCTTGCTGCCTGCGTAGGCCGTAGTCCTCGAGCGTGCGCACGGCGCGCTCGCGCTCACCGCTGCGCAGCAAGGAGAACGCCCGCTGATCTTCGGCGAGCGTGGAGTCTTGCAGATAGGAAATCGCCGTCAGCGCGCCCTCGCTTGGCGCATCGCCGCCCTCGCCTGTCAATTGCTGGATCAACGCGCGCGTCACGGCGGCACGCGCTTCAGGGCTTTCGAGCGCCGCTTGCATGCGCTGTTCTTGGCTCGGACCGATAATTCCGGTGGACCAAAGCGCTCCGCCGCCCGCGACCACGATCGCGCTGGCCGCGAGCGCGCCGACAATCAGCATCGCGCGTTTGCGGCGCGGCTTGCGCACGCGCCCGCCCTTAGCGGCGGGATCGAGAACGAACGCTTCGATCGTCTCGTCCAACTTGTCGAGCGCGACGCGGCCTTGGCTCACTAGCTTATGGCGAAGTTCGCCCTGCACAGTTGCGGCGGCCGCGGCGGACATAAGCGCCGTGCCGGGCGCGGCGAGTTGTTCGAGCCGCGCGGCGACGTTGACGCCATGGCCGAGCAGATCGCCGCTCTCCTGCTCGAACACCTCGCCGAGATGAACGCCGATGCGCGCGGGCGGCGCGTCAGCGGGCGCCTCGGTGAGAATATCGAGCGCGGCGGCGACCGCTTCGCTGGCGGCGGCGAACTCGCACATGAAGCCATCGCCGGCGGTGGAGAAGACGCGCCCGTCATGGGCGGCCGCGACGGCGCGCACGCGCGCTTGCAGCCCGTTGACGGCGCTCGCGGCAGCGGCGGCGTCCATCTCGGCCTGCGCCGAAAAGCCCGCCATGTCGATGGCCAGAATGGCGGCGACTCTCTTCTTGCCCGGCAGCGCCATCGCCCCTCCCGTAGGGAAGGCTACACGGCGCAGCGCATGTGGCAAGCGGCGGAGCGCAACGGGTTGAAATCACCAGAAGCGCTTATTTCGCTGACGCCCTTCCCGATCCGGACTTCAAATAGAACTCGAAGGCGCGCGTCTTTTGTTCGTCCTCGAACGCGAAATAGGCGATCATCCGCCAGGCGATACTTACTTGTGTGGGACGAGTCACCGGCGTTGTGCGCCATGAGGCGAGCTTCGATATCCGTCGAGAATCCAATGTAGCGCTGATCCGGGCGCACTTCGCTCTGCAGCAAGTACACGTAGAACATCCCTACGCCTTTACTGATTTGTCGCGGCGTAAGCCAGCCGAAGCTCGCGAGGGGCAGGCGCGCCGCCCGCCTTCGCCAAGGCTACGGCGGGCATCCTACCCTCGCTTCGCGAGCGTAGGATGGTGCGCTCGAGAGGACTCGAACCTCCACGATGTTACTCGCTGCCACCTCAAGGCAGTGCGTCTACCAATTCCGCCACGAGCGCACGCTGGGAGGCCAAAGACCATCCCGGTAGAGAGGGCGCGGGGTTAGCAGACCCGCCCCAAACGAACAAGGGCCGGGAAGGCCCCGGCCCTTGCCCATTTTCAGGGTTTTCGGACCCTAATGGCTGTAGATCTCGGAAATGCTCAGCGTGGCCGGCTGGGTCGAGCCGCTGGAATAGGTGCCGACCCAAATCTCGTAGCGGCCCGATTGCGGGTTGTTGAAGCGGACGGCCGGATTGAGACCGTTCACGCCGCCATCATCGTCGCAATACCAGGAGCCATCCGGGCCGTTGACGACGAGCGTCGTGTCCGAGCCCGAATTGACCGAGATGATCAGCGGCAGAGAGCCCGGCTGGAAGTGCAGACGCACGTCCGGCGCATTGGTGATCATGCCGCGGCACGACGAACTCAGCGCTTCGGCGCTGCGGTCGCCGCCGGCGCGGAGATTGACGTTATAGGGATCGGGCGTGAAGCCGCCCTGCAAGTTCACCGTGCCGTAGTTCGGCGCGGCGTTGTAATCGAGCCCACCGCTCGGGACAGTGGCGCAGGCAGACAAAGCGAGTGCGGCGGCCGCGGCCGCGAGAGTACGCGCGAGATTCATGGCTCCCCCTTCGCGCCCTCACGGGGCGCCGGAAACACAACGGCCGGAGCTTGAGGCTCCGGCCGAGGCTTTGGATCTGTTACTGGCTGCCGATCTCGGAGATCGCCACCTGGGCCGCTTGGTTGGAAGCGTTGCCGTAGGTGCCAACCCAGATGTCGTACTGGCCGGACGCCGGCGAATTCCAGCGCAGCGCCGGATTGAGGCCGTTCACGCCGCCATCATCATCGCAGTACCAAGAGCCGTCCGGGCCGTTGACGACGAGCGTCGTATCGGCGCTCGAGTTGACCGAGATAATCAGGGGCAGCGAAGAACCAGCGCGATAGTTGAGGCGTACGTCCGGGGCTTCGGCGATGAAGCCGCGGCATGAGCTCGAAACCGTCTGCGATGCGTCGTTGCGGCCGCCCGAGGCGACGTTGACGACGTACGGGTCGGGCGTGAAGCCGGCGGTGAGGTTCACCGTGCCGTACGCAGGTTGAAGACCATAATTTTGGGCTGCCGCGATGCCTGCCGTAGCCAGGGCGGCGACGGCCGCACCAGCGGCGAGAATGCGTGCGATAGGCGACATGTGATTTCCCCGTGTGACCGCGTCGGCTCTGACGCGTGCGGTAATGCTGCCGCGCCATGCCTGAGCGGCACATGAACAGGAACGTAAGATTCCGTCTAGTACAAAAAGAAATCGGCCGGGCGGCCCATGTATTTATTACGCGGCGGCGTTGAATTCGTGCACGTCCGCGGGCTCCGTGACGGTAATGCAAAGCCGCTCGCCCTGGATCGTAATCTCGCCCCGGGCGATGGGATGGCCGCCGGCCAGGATCCAAAGTTCGTCCGTTTCCTTGGTGTCGAGCGGAATCACCGCCCCGCGGCCCATGCGCAGCAATTGCTGCATCGGCATATGGCAGCGGCCCAGAACAACGGAGAGTTCGATGCTGACGCGGTGGACTTGGGTTTTATCGGACACGTGACGTTCCCATCTGATTCCGCTCTAGTCGAACCTGAAAGGGTTGCGAGCGCGTGAACGAAGCGGTGGAACGGATCGGCTGGGCGCTCTCACCCGGTTTGGTCGAGTATGAGACGGCGGTCACGGCCATGGAGGCGCGCGCGGTCGCGATCGCGGCGGGTGAAGCCGGCGAACTCGTTTGGCTCTTGGAACATCCCCCGCTCTACACCGCCGGCGTCAGCGCCAAGGACGGCGACCTGCTCGACGCGGATCGCTTTCCGGTATTCCGCACCGGACGCGGCGGCCAATTCACCTATCACGGTCCAGGGCAGCGCGTTGCGTACGTGATGCTCGATCTACGCAAGCGAGGCCGCGACGTGACGCGCTTCGTCGCCGACCTCGAACACTGGATCATTGGCGCTCTCGAAAGTTTCAACGTCAAAGGTGAGATTCGCGAAGGCCGCGTTGGCGTTTGGGTCGAGCGCAATGGCGCGGGCTGGGCGCGCGAAGACAAGATCGCAGCAATTGGCGTGCGCCTACGCAAATGGGTGAGCTTTCACGGCATTGCTTTCAACGTGGAACCCAAGCTGGAACATTTCTCAGGCATCACGCCATGCGGAATCAGCGCACCGCAATTTGGCGTCACGAGTTTGGTTGATCTTGGTCTGCCGGTGACGATGCACGATGCGGACGTGGCTTTGCGTTCATCGTTCCATCGCGTGTTCGGTCTAACCGAAGATGCGTCACCTCCGGCGTAGTGCGCCGGTTGTAATTGCATCCAAGCTGCGATGCTTCATCATCTACGCATCGAGAGGTGGTGACGATGACGAATGCGCCTGCAGACAAAACCGCCAAGCGCCTCAGCGCCGCAGAATGGTTCGCGCGCTACGACGCCGTCGAGTTGCTCAATCCCCGCGCCGAGCCGCGCGGATCGGCGAAGCAGCGCATGTCGCCTCCGGCGGACCGAATCGCGATCCGTGCCTGAACTTCTGATTCCTTGTGATACGTTTGCTTAGGCCCGCCCCCTCCGGCGGGCCTTTTTCTTGGGCCAGAGGCCGGGAAATTTCGCAGCCTGCGTCCAAACGGCGATCGGCGTGCATCTGTGTCGGCAATGGGGCGAAGTCCCCGGGTGCTATGGAGCCGACAATGAGTCCCGATGTCTTTGTTCCGTTTGTTTTCTTTACCTTCCTCGCCGCCGTGATCCTGGTCCCGGTTTTGGCCAAAGAGCGCACCAAGCGCTCCGCGCACGACCTCATTTCGCAAGCTTTGGCGCGCGGCCAGGCGCTTGAGCCGTCGCTGGTTTCGCAGCTGACGCAGAACATGCTCGATGAAGGCAATCGCGCCCGCAAGAGCCTCGGCAACGGCGTCATCCTGCTGGCGCTCGCAGCCGGCTTCGTCGCCGCCGGCTTCCTGATCAACGAATACGATCCGGACGGCGACGTCATCCGCGGCATGTCGGTGCCGGCGGTGCTGTTGGGCTCGGTCGGTCTAGCCTTCCTGCTGCTCGCAATCTTCGATTACGCGACCAAGAAGCGGAACGGATAGACGAAGCGGCGCACGAGATTGGAGCGGAGGCCGTATCATGCGGCCTCCGCTTCGCATTTGAGCGCAGCACACGCGTTGATGAAATGCACGACAGGCTTGCATCCAGCTGCGCGGCCTGCGGCATCTCAACGAGGAAGACGGAGGAGGAGAATATGCTCAAGCTGAGCTCTCGCACGCTCATCACCGCGGCCGCCGCGCTGTGCTGCGCATCGCTCGCCATCGCGCCGGCGCACGCCGCGGAGGCGACGGACTCAGATCCAATTATTGTCACCGGGCAACCGGTCGAGCGCCTGGAACAGTTTGTCGATCGCGTATCCGTCGCGTCACCGATGGCGGATCAGCTGCCGCGTTGGGACACTAGCATTTGCACCAGCCTGGCCGGCCTGCCGCGCCGCCAAGCTGAGTTCGTCGCCGACCGCATCGCGCGGCGCGCTATGGCCGTCGGCGTACAGCCAGGTGAGCCTGGCTGCCAAGCCAACGTTTCGGTGATCTTCACCCAGAACGGCGACGAAGTCGCCCAGCGCATGTTCGAGCAAGACCGGCAGATGTTCGCCTATTATCAGGAAACGAACGTCTCCACACTCGGCCAAGCGGCGTTCAACGACACGTTCCTGCGCTCGAGCGCGCCGGTGCGCTGGTGGCATGTCTCGCACACGATGACCGCCGACGGGCTTTCGCTTGCGGGCGACGCGTCGCAAGGCGGCATGTCCAACGCGCCTGTGCAGCGCGCGTCCGGCACGCGGCTGCGCAGCGAAACGCGCGAGGATTTGCGCCGGGCGATCATCATCGTCGATGCGCGTCGCGTCGGCGGCGTCCAACTCGCCGCGCTCGCGGATTATATTTCGATGGTGGCGCTGGCGCAGGTCGATCCAGGCGCCAACACGTCAGGCTTTCCGAGCATCCTCAATCTGTTCGCGCAGAGTGGCGGCGAACCGCTAACGGAAATGACCGTGTGGGATCTGGCTTATCTGGACGGGCTCTACCACACGACCCGCAACGCCGCGAACGCGCAGCAGCAAGAGCGCGAGATCGCGCGGCGGATGAGCGGCGCGGAAACTACGCCCTAGGCGAGCGCTCACGACAGTGTCAGAGGCCGCGGCCCGTCCGCGGCCTCTTTTTTTGCATGATCGGCAGGCATGTAGCAGGCGCTATCGTTTGGAGATTATATGCGCGCCCTGATCCTCGCCGCCGCGTTCGTGCTTTGCGCCTGTGGCGGGACCACGACCGCCACCGCAACGCCAGTAGCTGCCCCGCTGGCGCGGGAGGCCGGCGGATGGGTCGAACTCGATCCGCAGCCGGTGACGATCGCCGGGGAGCGGCTCGACCCTACGTGTTCGGATGCGCCGGGGGCCGACCCGGCGTTCAAGTTCTGGGCCAGGCGCGGCGCCAGCAACAATGTCGTCGTCTTTTTCGACGGCGGCGGCGCCTGCTGGGACAATCTCACCTGTTCTGTGCCGCGCTTGGCGACAGGCCGCGGCGAAGAGGACGGCTTCTATAAAGCAGAACTGATCCCAGGCGACGATCCGAACGCGATGTCTGGCATTTTCGATCTCGACAATCCGCGCAATCCGGTGCGCGACTGGAGCTTCGTCTTCGTGCCCTATTGTACGGGCGATGTGCATTCCGGTTCGAACACGGCGAGCTACACCGATCCCGACACCGGCGAAGCGTTCAAGATCGAACATCGCGGCGCGGACAACTTCCGCGTCGTGCTGGAATGGATGCGCGAGAACTTCGCCGGGCCGGACCAAATCCTCGTCGCCGGCTCGAGCGCTGGCGCCTATGGCGCCGCAACGCACTACGCCCGCATTCGCGACACGTTTCCTAGCGGGCGTGCGCTGATGCTGGGTGATGCCGGCCAAGGCGTTACCACGCGCGACTTCCTCAATGTGCGCAATGCGAGCTGGGGCTATCAGCTGCCGGAAAACGTGTTCGGCGCAGACGGCGCGATCACAGCGGACGAGGACATTGTCGGCATGCTCGCCGCGCACTATCCGAACGACCGCTTCGCGCAATACACGACGGCCCAGGACATCACGCAGACCGCATTCTACGCGCTGATGGGCACGCCCCGCGCATGCCGGGCCTGGACGCAAAAGATGACGGCAGACCTCTCGCGCCGCCAAGAGGCGGGCAACTTCCGGTCCTATGTCGCCGGCGGCCAATCCCACACGATTCTGCGCTCACCCCTCTTCTATTCGCAGCGCAGCGGCGGGGCGGCCTTCGCGGATTGGTTCGCCGCGGCGCTGAGCGCGGACGGTGAAGATTGGAGCAACCGTGCGTGCCGGAATTGCACCCGCCCACCGGAGCATTGTCAGTTCTAGCGCGCGTCCTTTGGGGACTCCGCTAGTGGCACGGTGATTGAGAAGGTCGAACCTTCGCCGATCTTCGATTGTACAGCGATTGGATGTCCGAGCAGCGCGGCCATGCGCTTGGCGATGGTGAGGCCGAGCCCCAGGCCTTTGTCACGCTCGCGCTCAGGGTTGTTCAGCTGCACGTAATCATCAAAGACGGCGCACAGCGCCTCAGGCGGAATGCCAATGCCCGTGTCGGTGACGTGGATGACGGCGTGACCATTGCGCTCTTCACACCAGAGCGTGACTTTGCCGGCCGGCGTATAGCGGATGGCGTTTGACAGGAAGTTGGCGAGCACGCGCTCGACCAGGTTGGCGTCGCTGTAGACGGAAACAGGAAGAGCTTGCAAGGCGAGTTCGAGCCCTTTGGCTTCCGCATGCGGCGCGTTGCTGGCGATCAGGCGCTGCAGCATCTCACCGATCGCGAATGAGCGCGGCCGCGGCGCGATGATGCCGGCGTCAAGCCGCGTCACGTCCAGCAGCGAATCCAAGATGTTGTTCATCGTGTCGAGCGCCTGGCCGGCGTTGACACAAACGCCGCGCAAGTGTGCGTCGGTGAGGCGCGCTTCCAGCACGTCGAGATAGGCGTGCGCCGCCTGCAAGGGCTGGCGCAGATCGTGGCTCGCCATCGCTATAAGGCGCGATTTGAAGGCGTTCGCCTTCTCCGCCTCGATCTTCGCCGCTTCCTCCTTGGCGGCCTGGGCAAGCTTCAAGCTATTGCGTTCACGCTCTTCTAGCATCACCGCGAGCGGCATGCTGGTGAGGGCTATGGCCGCGATGAAAGCTTGCGCCAGGAGCAATGTCGTCCGCGTGCCGAATTCGGGCCAGTCCCCCGGCAAAATTCCGGCCAGCATGAAAGCTGTCCACGCCAGTAACAGCGTGCCGATAGAAATCTCGACGCCGACGACGCCGAATTCAAAGGCGATGATAACCATCAGCGGCATGAGAATGAGACGCGCCAGTGGCCCGTAAGTCAGGGCGTCGATCGAGGCCAACGCCACAATCAAAACCAACGCTGCTGCGAACAGCCAAGGCTTTGCGCGCACACGCCGCCATTGCCGGGCGGCAAAACCGTAAAACAGCGGCAGAAACACCAAAAGCCCGAGCGTATCGCCCGCAAACCAGACGAGCAGATCGAACGCGCCAAGCGGCGCGCCGGCGATGCTCGTCGTTAGCGCGGCGACAGCGGTCGACGCCACGGCGCTACCGACGCAGATCACGATGAAGTAGCTGACGCCGATGCGCCCCTGAAAGGTCAATGCGTCCGGGCGTGCGCGCAGCAAGGTCGCGCAGAGCGCGATCTCGGCGAAGTCGCTCACGAGAAAGGCGAAGGTGATCGGCAACGCATCGCCGACCAACACATGCGCCAAGACATGGCCCGCAGCCGCACTTAGCAAAAGCGCCGGCCACCGCGCCCGCGTGGCGACAATCAGCGCAGCGCTGAGTAACGCATTCGGCGCCCAGATCGATTCAACGCTCGCCCCGAAGCGCGTGAGCGACAGGCACAAATAGGCGACTGCGCAATAGGCCGCACCGACGCCTACGAGGCGAACGAGGCTTAGCTGCGCGTCCTTCGCCGTATCGGGCGCGCCGAACCAGACCATGAATTACTCTTCCCCGCCCGCCTACCGTCTTCTGAGTGAGCGCTCGCTTGCGACTCGCCGCCGAAGGTCGAGCTATAGGCGAGGGAGCACGCTCCGGTGAGTCATGGGACGCACCGATTACAGTCAGCTGCTGCGCGTTTCTGCGGCCGTTCAGTTGATCCCCTGCGGCGCTTTCGCGCTTGCAACGCAATGGCGGCCTGCTATCGCTAACGCTTCGCAATTACAGGGGCGCGGGGAATGCTGAAGCGTAGAATCGCGGCTCGGCGGGCGTTTGTCTTGACCACCACGATGCTGACGCTGCTCGCCGCGGCGCCGGCGTATGCCGAACTGGCCGCCGACGAGGAGCCGATCACGGTCGTTGGGCGGCGCCCCGCTTATGCCGAAGGCGAAACCTCGACCGCAACGCGCACCGACACCCCGCTTCGCGACGTGCCCCAATCGGTGACGGTCATCACCAGCGACCTGATCGAAGATCAAGCCATGCGCTCGATGGCGGACGTCGTGCGATACGTGCCGGGCGTCACGATGGGGCAAGGCGAAGGCCACCGCGACGCCCCGACACTGCGCGGCAATTCTTCGACGGCGGACTTCTTCGTCGATGGCGTGCGCGACGACGTTCAATACTATCGCGACCTCTACAACGCTGAGCGCATCGAGGTTTTGAAGGGCTCGAACGCGATGATCTTCGGCCGCGGCGGCGGCGGCGGCGTCATCAATAGGGTGACCGAATGGGCCGATTGGTCGCCGCAGCGCGAGCTGACGCTGACGGCCGGACAATACGAACAATATCGCGGCACACTGGATGTCGGCGTGGCGATGAGCGGCTCCGCCGCGTTCCGATTCAATGGCGTCTACGAAGAAACGGAGTCCTATCGAGACTTCGTCGGCATCGAACGCTGGGGCTTCAATCCGACCACCGCGTTCAAGCTGGGCGACAACACGACACTGCGCGCGGGTCTGGAACACTTCGAAGACGACCGCACCGTCGATCGCGGCGTTCCTTCGGAAAATGGACGGCCTTGGGCCGACAGCGATTCCGCCTTCTTCGGCAATCCAGATGCGAGCTTCGCGACCACCGAAGTCGATCTCCTCAACGTCCATGTGGACCACGATTTCAGCGCCAGTCTAGAGCTGCGCAACCGCACCGTGTTTGGCGATTATTCGAAGTTCTACCAGAACATCCACGCCAACTCGCCGGTGTGCGCCAATCTGGCGGGCTGCGGCGCCCTCGCCTTTGGCCAAGTTGCGCTACAGGGGTATAATAGCGGCACGGAACGGCAGAATTTCTTCAATCAGACGGACCTGATCTGGCGCACGCAAACCGGCGGCGTTGGCCACACGATCCTCGCCGGCGCCGAATTCGGCACCCAGCAAACCGACAACACGCGCGCCGCAAATTTCACCGGCTTGCCCGCCGTGAGCGTCACCAATACGACAACCTCAGCGACGGGCGTTATCTCGCCGGTGCTGCAGACCAACAACCAGGTCGATTCCGATGTCGGCGCGGTTTATCTCCAAGACCAGCTTGCGTTCGGGGATCATTGGCAACTCATCGCCGGTGTCCGTTTTGATCGCTTCGCGCTCGACTTCGACGATCGCCGTGCCGCCAACGCCGATTTCAGCCGGACCGATGACTTGGTCTCCCCGCGCCTCGGGCTGATCTATCGGCCGATCGAACCGCTCTCTTTCTATGCGAGCTATAGCGTCTCGTACTTGCCGCAATCGGGCGATCAATTTTCATCCCTCGACGTCACCACGTCGGCGCTGGATCCGGAAGAGTTCGAGAATGTCGAACTCGGGCTCAAGTGGGACGTGATGCCCAACCTCGCGCTGACAGCCGCTATCTATCGGCTCGATCGAACCAACACGCGCGCCATTGATCCGCTCACCAGCTTCACCGTACTGACCGGCGCCCAGCGCACCGAGGGCTTCGAGCTTGGCCTCGCCGGCGACATCTCCGAAACGTGGCAAATCGCCGGCGGCTATTCGTATCAAGATGCGGAAATCACGCGGACCACGACTGCGGCGCCCGCGGGCCGGGCCGTGCCGCTGACGCCGGAGCATACATTCTCACTCTGGAACATGATCCGCTTCTCGCCGCGGCTCGGCGTCGGCCTCGGCGTCACCCATCAAAGCGACATGTTCGCTTCGATCAGCAACGCGGTGACACTGCCGGAATTCACCCGCGTCGATGCGGCCTTGTTCGTTGCGCTGACCGATACGGTCGAAGCCCAGCTCAATATCGAGAACCTGCTCGGCGAAGACTATTGGAGCACCGCGCACAACGACAACAACATCACGCCGGGCTCCCCGACCGTTGCGCGCGTGACGCTGCGGACGCGATTCTAGCTTGACCGCGGCTTGACGTTGCCGGTTCAGATGGGCGCGTGAAACCGCCCACCATCTTTGTCGACGCCGACGCTTGCCCGGTTAAGGAAGAGATTTATCGCGTCGCCCGGCGCACTAGATGCCAAGTGCAAGTGGTAGCCAACAGCTTCATGCGCGTGCCGCCGGAGGTGACGCTGAATGTGGTGGACGCTGGTCCCGACGCTGCCGACGATTGGATCGCCGAGCGCGTGCAAGCTGGCGATATCGTTATCACCAATGACATCCCACTGGCGAGCCGCACGCTGAAAGCAGGCGGCTCGGCGCTGAGCGCCACCGGCAAGGCGTTCACCGAACGCTCGATCGGCGCCGCGCTCGCCACGCGCGAGCTGATGGAGCATCTGCGCTCGTTCGGCGGAGGCGGCGGCGGGCCAAAGCCTTTCTCCGCTGCGGATCGCTCGCGGTTCCTGTCGGCGCTGGACACGGCCGTGCAGAAGGCCAAGCGGCGCGGCTGACGCGACAGCGCGCCTGGGATGGACGATACTGCGCCGTCAGCCGGAGAATCTCGTCATGGGTGAAAAGTTCGAACGCCACCGCCAGCCGTGGACCTACGATGAGCTGCAGAAGCTGCACATGCTGGCGAAGAAAGGCATGTCGCTAAAAGCCATCGCCAAAGCGCTGACCCGGAGTGAAGAATCGACCAAAGCCCGCGCCAAGGCGGATGGGCTGACCATCGCCAAACTGCGCTAGGGCGCCAAATCGCAAGAAAGCGCAAGCGGGCGCTTTCGCCCGTCGGCTACCTCCTCGCACTCACACAGCGAGGGGTAGTAATGAACGTTCCCATCCTCACAATCTTCCGCCCTCTGCGAAAGCGCAGTGTTGGAGCGGCTGGCGCGCTTCGCGTCATGGCCGCCATAGCGCTGAGCGCGCCTACACCCGTTCATGCGCATGGCCTCGACCACTCCGTCACGGTGCGGACGCATGACCTCGACCTCTCCAGCGACGCCGGCGCACGGCGGCTGCTGCG
>Ga0196971_1000273_pt1 | contig 46757 bp, 43 predicted proteins | sample S1v_1013CmetaG_FD_148660 | JGI IMG/M metagenome (GOLD analysis project Ga0196971, IMG submission 148660) | Soil microbial communities from Anza Borrego desert, Southern California, United States - S1+v_10-13C | ecosystem: Environmental > Terrestrial > Soil > Desert | place: USA: California... | reverse complement strand
AAAACTCAATGGCATTCCCCGCTTGGCTCAGGTTATCGAGGGAGTCGTGTTCAAGGACGGAGTTCGGGAAGACGCCGAGAAAATCGCCGCCTGAGTCCGCCCCGTACACAAAATTTGACCATTACTCTTAGGTGCGCCCCCACGGAACCTTCGCGTAAGCCAGCGAGTCAGTTGCTCTGGTGGGTTACGGCGCACGCAGAGCGCAGTGATCAACGGCCAGCCTATGCCGGAGTGCGCCTAACCCACCCTACGAAACCCCGGTCTCCGTAACCCGTCAAAGGGGGCCGGTAGCTAGGGAAACTCTGAACAAGTCGATTCCGTTCATGGTTCGACAAGCTCACCACGAACGGAATCAATACGTTACCGTTCGTCCTGAGCCTGTCGAAGGACTTAATCAGAGCTTCCCTAGGTAAGCATGGTATGCCGGTTTTCTGGCCAGCCGCCGTAGGACCGGAAATTGCCCTAGAATTCCATCCGCACGCCGGCATTGACGGAATGGCGGGTTTCGAAGCGGTTATCGACCAAAGTCTCGTACTGGACGAATGCCGATCCGCCATGGGGAAGCACCGCTGAAACCGAGGTTCTGAGGTTGAGATAATCCCGGTCCGGACTATCGGTGCGGACGGTGAATCGATTCCCGCCGGCGTCTTCGGCAAAACGGGCGCCGATCAGACGGCTGTCTTTCTCGAACTCGTGCTCCCACTCCAGGTCGAATTGCGACACAAACACGCCGACGGCTGTGCTGGCCGCATAAGACATCATACCGCCCAGGGCAGTCGTCACCGAATCCACCGTCTGCGCGTCAATCGCCAGATTGAGCGCATCGGCGCCCCGCTCCGTGTAGCCGTCGATGGTGGTTTGTCCGTATTCCATACGCCCGCGTAGGCCTAACGTCAATGCGCCCAAGGGAAAATCGTAGCCGCTGTTGACGCTGTAACGCTGCTGCCAACCGTTCGTGTCGCTCTTGGCCGCCGCCCGCACCGGCCCGAAAGCGTCAATATAGGCAATGTTCCGGGTTGAACTGTATTGGTTATAGGTGCCGTTGGCCACTACGTCCAGATACCACCGATCGGTTAGCTGGTAGCTGCTGAATAGGGAAAACGTCGTGCCGTCGATTTCGAGGTCGCCCCCTTTTCTAATGGTGTTGGATTCCGTATAGCCGTAGCCCGCAGACAACCCCATCAAGAATCGCCGGGTGAACCAATAATCGACGCCCGCCGTGAAGCCGTAAACCTTGGAGCTGAATCCCCTTTGGAAACGCGTCGTATTTCGGTCTCCCACTTCGAATTGGCCGTTCACGAAAACGCCCAGCCTGCTGAAATCGATATCCTCGTCGCCGCTCGCACCGCCGCCGGAACCGCCGAACGGAAGCATCGAGGCCAACAAATTACCGGGCAGCGTTTGTCCGTCGATACGCAGCGTCAATCCATTCACGCTGAAACCCGAGCCGCCGGTTCTCAATTCGACCAGCCGCTGATTGACGTTGCCGACCTGAATTTGCGAGATCCGTCCGCCGTTCAGGGCCTGGGCGGCGGCTTCCTCCGGGCTGATGCTGCCGAGGGCCTCCGCCACCAGTTCAAGCCCTCCGGGTTGATCCAACAGTTCCGTGAGGCCTTGAATGCGCTCTTGCAAGGCTTCGGACGCACTATCGGTGTTAACGATCGTCTGAAGCGTGCCGGCCAAGGATTCTTGCTGCACCAGATCGCCGGCGGTGCTCAGAGTACTTCCGACGGTTACAGTCACCGTTCCCGTGCTCTCGCCGGACGAATTACCGATTGTGTACGTGAAGCTCTCCTCCCCGACGAAGTCCGCTCTCGGCGTGTACACCACCTGGGTAGTTCCGCTGACTGCCGCCGTGCCATTGGCCGGGCGGGACACCGAGGTCACGGCGATCTGATCCGGAGTGCTGTCCACTACCATGATCGTTACGGGTTGTCCCCTCGTGGTGCTGGTTCTGTGACTGGCGGCGCTCGGCGGTTGGGGATTGACCGTAATCGTCACGGTTGCGTTGGCGCTGCCCGCCGGATTCGTCACCGTGTAAACGAACGTATCCGTACCGACATATCCCGCATCCGGGGTATAGACCACGGAACCGCCGCTTGCGACCGCGGTTCCGTGAGCCGGCGTTGAAATGCTGCCGAGTTGAAGCTGCACTCCGCTGTCGTTGTTCAGCACGGCGATCGCCGCCACCTGGTCACGCTGTATGCTGACGTTATCGTCCGCGGCGCTCGGCGGTTGGGGATTGACCGTAATCGTCACGGTTGCGTTGGCGCTGCCCGCCGGATTCGTCACCGTGTAAACGAACGTATCCGTACCGACATATCCCGCATCCGGGGTATAGACCACGGAACCGCCGCTTGCGACCGCGGTTCCGTGAGCCGGCGTTGAAATGCTGCCGAGTTGAAGCTGCACTCCGCTGTCGTTGTTCAGCACGGCGATCGCCGCCACCTGGTCTGGCAGCATGCTGACGTTATCGTCCGCGGCGCTCGGCGGCGCATTCGTGTTAACGGTCACGGTCGTCGAAAAAGAAGGAAACTGGCTGTTAAAGGTTCCTCCCGACGCAACTACCGTATTGCCGTAGATGACGGACATTCCGCTAAATTCCTGGCCGTTCATGTCTACCTGAAGCGGCGTGGCATAGGGCAACACGAGCTGCTGCGCAAAACTTCCCCGAATTTGCGGGCTGCAGCAAACCCCGCCCAGTTCTCCGTAGGTTTGCTCGAAAAGAATGGACTCGGTATTTAAATCCGTGATTCGAATGTGGCCGAAAGAGGCTTGATCCATCGTCCCTTCGGTCACGTAGACTTCGGCCCGCTGTCCCTCGGATTCGAAGGAAATGCCCCGCAATTGCAGAGAATAGAAATTGGTGGCGATCTGATCGGCGAAGGGAACGAAGTCGGCGTAAGCCGCTGCGGTTTGCGCCAAGGCAAGCCATAGCGCGATCGCTACGTCGCGAAAGCGGCGAAGGCCGGGCATTCGGCAGAAGGAGCTCGACATAAGCTCGACGACTACCGATTCATGTTGTAGTCGGTTGCCGAGTACGTCCTGTAAGAAATCCCGAATCGAACCGGCCGCATCCGGGCCTTTCGCGGTACGCCCATAGCCGGCACCGGCGCGCCGTACCGATCAGCCTCTGGGTTTACTGTCAGCATAGTGCCGGAGGATTTCGGTAGGCGCGGAAAAATGCATGTGAAAAGCAACGTTTCGGGAAAGAAAACCTAATCTTCCTCATCCATCAAGTCGAATACCATCTGAACGGACTTTCCCGTTTTGATGTTCGTGGCCTTGAAGGTGGCGACTTCGTTCTCCACGCCGACACACTCGATTTCAACGGGTGGATCGTCATATTCATTCTCGGGTATGTCCAGTTGATCCATGAGATCTTGGTTCTCTTCCGCCGTTAATTCCATGTTGCCGTCTGGATCGATACGCATAGGTCTGTGGGTAGATCTGGTTAAACGGTTATTGTACGACGTCCTTCCCGATAATTCCCGGCGGATTGATACGCCCGGTTTTTTGCGCATCCCGCGGCTGTCAGGCCGACTCGGCCGATGCGTTGGGCACCTCGATAACGATCTTTCCGCGGGCATGTCCCGATTGGCTCCGCCGATGTGCAAGATCCAATTGAGATAGAGGGAACACGCTGTCGATGACGGAACGTAAGCGCCCTTGTTCCGACAGCGTGCTTAAAAACGTCAAATCGTCTCCATTGGACTTGAGCATTACCGTCTTGATTCTCTTCTTCGAGAAAAGTTTCAGTGCCCACGAGCGGGCCATCAGACCGATCTTGGGCAGAGTGGACACATAAATGCCATCGGCTTTCAGCAAACCTTGATACCGCCCGAAAGGCCCCGAAACCACGGTATCCAAAATCAAGTCGAAAGACGCCGCAGGACCGAATTCCGCCGTCTGGGTATAGTCGATGACCTCATCCGCCCCTAGCTCCTGCACCCAGGAAACGTTCGCGGTGCTGCAGACCGCGAAGACGTTGGCCCCAAGCGCTTTGGCGATTTGCACGGCATAGTGTCCGACGCCGCCCGAGGCGCCGACGATGAGCACTCTATGGCCCTTTTGCAGACGGCCGAGATCGCGTAGCGCTTGCAAGGCGGTCAACCCGGCGAGCGGCAAAGCCGCGGCTTCATGGTCGTTCATTCCTTTTGGGATTAGAGCGGCCAACCCTTCCTCGACTAAGGCGAACTCGGCGGCCGATCCAAAATTTCGAAAGCTCAGACACGCCATCACCCGATCGCCCGGCCGGAAACGTCTGACATTTGCGCCAGCCTCGACAACGTCGCCGGCAAGGTCGAATCCGGGTATGGACGGAAACCGCACCGGAACGAGAAAGCGCAAGCTGCCGTCATGCAGCTTCCAATCGACAGGATTGACCGAACCGGCGGCAACCTTGACGAGCAACTGATCCGGCGACGGCTTCGGTCGGGGCACTTCGGCCATTCGAAGCTTCGACGGATCGCCGTAACCGATGTATTGCATCGCTTTCATGGATACCTCCCGAGCTCGTTTAAAGATCGCCAAAAGTGACTTTATTGGAGATTAGACGTCAAAACAGACGGAACCGCAGATTCAGGATCGACTTTACGGGAGACCCATTGTGAAGACACGGCACATTCAAATCGATGCGGATACGTTCGAGGCGGTCAAGGCGTATGTTCAGCGGCAATTCGACACGCTTTCGTGGTGGCCCACGGAAGGCCCGGAACAAGCCAAAAACGAATATAAGGTCATGTGCTCCAACCCGGCGCAATTGGCGCACTGGTGCGAGAAATGGCTGAATGGAGGGCAATGGCGGCAACTGGAAAATGATGTGCGGAAAAAGCTGTAACACCGTTTAGAGTAAGAGCGCAAATGTGTCGCCGTTACAGCAGAGCCGTGACGGCCGTTAAAACCCGGTTTGCGTCGCGATAGTCCAGGGGTATTACCGAATAACCCTTGTCATGGCGCAAAACTAAAGTTGGGAAGCTGCGCACCCCGAGTTCTCTTGCCAGGCGGATTTCTTCGAGCAGATCTCTTTGCGTATCCGGATGCCGGAGATCCGCCTCGAAGCGTTCCGTGCTCAAGCCGATCTCTCCCGCCAACTCCGCTAAAGTCGAATCGTCCGAAGGATTGCGTGCTTGCAGGTAATACGCCTGTTGAATGGCGAAGATCATGGCGTCTTCGGAAGCTGCATCCTGGCGGCGTGCGGCGATCACGGCGCGGCAGGCCGGATAGGTGGAACGCCTTGGAACGCATTTCGTCCAGAAGTCGAAATTGAATCGGGTGCCCGGCACCGAATGTTCTATCGTTCGCCAGATGTTCTGAATCTTTTGACGCATCTCCGCCGGCATCGGGACGGCGCTGTCCGGCGCCAAACCGCCCAAGACCTGTTTAATTTCCACCGCTGCCGACAACCGGGTCCGCACGCTCAGCCATACCGGTCGAAAGGCCCAGCACCAACTGCACATGGGATCGTGAAAATAGAAGAGCGCCGGATGGGCGGCTTTAGGTCGATGAGATAACACTGCCTTTCACCGGATGAACTCACCAGCTAATCCGCGCCCGCATTCTGCTTCAAGAAATCCGCCCATTGCCTTGGCGATATCGTATCCAGGTAAGCTCGCGCCATTTCGGGGGTGAGCAATTCGATCAGCACTCGGTTCTCCACCCACAACTCCACGACATCGAACAGATCGCCTCGATTGCAAGTCACGGCTCGCCAGCTCTCGCGGGCGGCGATGTTCTTGATCTGTTGCTCGGTTAAGTCGACCGAAATGGCGGCATGGGTGGCGGTGAATGCCGACGGCGCGTCATTATTGACCGTAGTGACCGCTTCGCGCTCAAGACCGGGCTTGAGTTCCGTGCCGAGCGGATACACCTCGACCGCGGTGCGATGCGGATCATCGGTCAGCGCAATGTAGCTGCCGGCGAATACGGGAAACGGGAAGGCCCGGCCTCCCAGAAATTCCGCCAGGACCGTCGCCACGTGCTCGGGATGCCGGGCGGCAATGGAGATATGATGGATCATCGGTTTGCTCTGTCTCCGTAAGAATGAATTAGCCATGTGCCGGGAACGGGCGCCGCCCCTTCGACCCTTCGACAAGGCTCAGGGCAGGCTTCGCTCAGGACAGGCTTATCCCGGCCTACATCGAGCTCGTCGGGTGTAGGCCGGAATAAGCAGAGCGTTTCCGGCACCCCAGCCTACCCAGAATCACCTATGATCGGCAACCATGAAAATCTACTTCCTCCTGGTCTTTCTGGCTTTAACGGCCTGCGGTCTCTCACCCGAAAAACAGGCGGATTTATCTAAAATCGGCTCTCGCCCCGCCGGCATCGAACTTCCCCCCATAAAAACGAGAATTCTCGCGCTCGCCACTAGCGAATGGCTCTATTTCGGGCAGCAATCGGTAATTTATGACGGCGACAAGGAAAGCATTCCCCAGGTGGGTTTCTGGGAGGACGAATCGCCTTATGTTCAACGGATCAACCAGTATTGGCGAGCGGTCGGGATGCCGGATCGCACCGGACGAAACTGCGAGCAACCCTGGTCCGCCGCTTTTGTGAGCTGGGTCATGTCGACGGCCGGCGTGCCCAAGGACCGGTTTCCGCCTTCGGAGGCCCATTGGATCTATCTCTCCCGGATTATCCGCAGCGCCGATATGCCTAAGGCCAGCTTCGTACCCAGAGCCATAAAAAACTATAAGCCGCGTCCGGGCGATCTGGTCTGCGCAAGCCGCGGGTCCTCGATCATTGCCCCCCCGGCAGAATCCTCTTTCCTGGAAATCATAGAGAACACCAAACTTCACTGCGACATCGTCGTAGAGAAACATGGACGGACCTTGGAAACCATCGGCGGAAACGTCAGAAACTCCGTTTCCAAGAACATTTTGAAACTCGACAAGAACGGACATCTGCAGCCGATCGCTCGAAGACCCTGGTTTTTGGTGATCGAAAACCGCTTGTAAATGACGGATAACACAGATGTTTCTTTCTTTACATCGGTACGGCGCGCATTCCGGCGCGTCCAACGGCGTTTCCAGGTTGATAAGAACGGCAAAAACGGTGGGTTGTGCTAGGGTTATTTATCCGTAACTCAGTCAACGCGCCTGCTTTATCGTTCAAGTATCTCCGCCTCATGAGTCAAGACGCCTCTCAGGCCGAAAAACGTGCTCGTTTTACGCCCGGCTCAACTTGGACGGAGATTCCGACTACGGAACACACGGGAATGAATGGGCGCTACCTTTGACGGGCATTCTTTAATGTTCTTGAATTCATACCAATTTGCGCAGGGCGCATAGCTCTTAGCGCGGTATGCCGAATGGATTGTTTCCATACGGCGGAAGGGTCGCGACTAAAGCGACCGTTTGCGATTGGGATAAGGAAGCACCCGATTCTGCCCTACTTGGGCTGGATTAGACTTCAAGATTGACGTAAAGAAAAATGTTGGATATTGGTCGATTCTCGATTCGATTTTGCTTTTGAGGTCGACTTTTAGTTAGGTGTTGATGAACAAGCTATGAAGATGAGGGGAATATTCCAGTTAATTGCCTCCACCATATTTTTTCTTTCGTCTTCGTGGTTTTTGTTGTGGATGTTTGCCTCCGCTGATTTGGCGTTCATTGCTTGTGACGGTAAATACTCCTTGTTTCACGAACTGTTCAGATGTCGACAACCCAATATCGCTTTTATATTGTGGTTAGGTTTTGGTGTTGCGTGCGCTTCATTACTATATTTTGGAGTGAAAAATTTACGGAGAACAAAAGATAATGAGAAAAACACCTAACATTTCAATCAACGGGAACGCGGTCTCAATCTATGCTTAATCTTCATTCACTGCACCGCGTCCCGTTATTTCTACGTTAGACAATAACGGTAAGAACAATGTTAAGTGCGAACGTAGTAAAGAGGCTGATCGCGCTCGTAAAGAAACACGAAGCTTCCGTTTCGGCCCCTATACCAGACGTCTGGCGAACCAAAAGCGACGGCGAACTCTGGGCGCGAGTTTTGGGCCAGATCGCGGTGGTTGGTAGTGCGGCATCTGGACAAGCACTTAGTCGTGCAATTCCAAACAAGGATGAATGGTATAAGAAACTCGTTGGTCTATCAGATCGACGACTAACCACTGCGATCAATCGAAAACTCTTAGAAGCAGGTGTCCGATATGCTTCTGATGACAAGGAAGAATGTCGCAAAACGGCGGCGGCAGTCTATAACTTTCAGATCATTAACTCATACGGCGGACCATTTCGCTTCTTTGAAAATGTAGCTTCCATTCCATTGGAGGTATGGAGGGTTGCAGTCGTCCGTGATGAGCTTGCCTACATCAAGAATAAAGGTGCCCGCGACTTACTAATCGGCCTTGGTCTTATCACTCAGGCCATCGCGTTCGACACGCGGATAATGAATATCCTAAACCATTGTGGCGCTGATATTCCAGAAGACCTTGCAAGCAATAAAATTAAATATAAAGCTTTGGAAAACGAACTCTTAGAAAAGGTTTGCAAGCCCTGTGGCATATCGGGTGCTCACTTCGACAGAATTATGTTCCAGAGCTATGCGCAGATTATTGTCTAACTCTGCGATGCAGCGGAAAACGCCCTTTGGTTCTTTCTTCTGTTGCCATGGTTATTTGGAGTTTCCGGCTCCGGTCGAGTTTCCCGAAGGGCGTTTCCGCTGATCTTGAACGTTGGGCAATCAGACGAAACACTCGATGAATTACATCACTGCAAAACAAAACGTCGCTCGGCGGCGCCTCGGAGGCCACGTATTGATTGCGCTCAGCGCAACGGTCGTGGTGATCGGATTGTTGAAATTCCTTTACTTCAGCCTCGACGGAGGCGGTCCCTTGCTCGCGCCACTAGCACAACTCGTCAAACGCTTCGTGTACGCCATCTACGCGAACACACAGTTCCTCTCGCCAATTTGGGAAACGGCACCTACACCTGACCCAAAGGCACCTCTGTCTTCATCGAGCCTAGCATTCATGCTTTGGTACGTCGGAGTGTTCGTTGGCGCCTCTCTGATAAGCTCTGCAAACAGAATCACAGCACGATTACGTCGCATAAATGAGCAGATCGAAGATCAGCTAATTCGCGAATCGCTACGCGCAGCAAACCGTCGTACAAGGACGCAGATTGAAGAAGCGATATCGGTTCCTCAGCAACCTATCTGGAAGGAATTGCACACCCTCTACGTCGCCCCACTCGTGGTCGGGCTGCTACTTCTAGTCGTTGGCAAGGTGCTAGGCCTGGCATGAGGCCCAACCCTTGCGCTGCAGCCGACCGGTCAAAAGCTGCGCTTTTGCCCTTCGGCTGAGCTTCCACGGTTAGAGTTCAGAAGGACACTATGGCAGCCCGTAGGATGCGGTGACGACAGGAACCGCATCAATCGCGAACGATGCGGTTCGTTCCTCACCGCATCCTACGGTCCTATCTCCCCTATTCCCCCTTCCACCAACAGCTGCGACAAATCGACGGCGCCCCTGGTTTTTGGTGGTCGAAAACCGCTTGTGAAGGCCGGATACGGGATTCTTCCGGCGAGAGGTGTAATCTAAGCTGGCCCTATCCGTAATCGGATAACGTGGATTTTGAAGCGCCGCCGTCTGTCAAAGCTTGTTGTGCGATACGGCGGCGACAGACATCTAAAATGCGGGCTCGGCGAACCGGGACCCGCTTCAACTCAACCGACGAGGGAATTCAGATGAGCGCGGAACCAAAACAGATCAACCCGTCCCAGATCAAGATCCCGCAGACGAAAATGCTGATCGACGGGAAGTGGATCGATTCGGCCAGCGGCAAAACGTTCGAAACGCTCAACCCGGCGACGGGCGAGGTGATTGCCCGCGTCGCGGAAGGCGACCGCGAAGACGTGGACAAAGCCGTTCGTGCCGCCCGCAAGGCTTTCGAGGAAGGCCCCTGGCGGAAAATGAACGCGCGCGAACGGGGACGTTGCCTGTACCGCCTGGCGGACCTGATCGAGCGTAACTTCGACGAACTGGCGGCGCTCGAAACGCTCGACAACGGCAAACCGATCAGCGAAAGCAAGTCGGCCGACCTGCCCCTGACTATCGAGTGTTACCGCTATTACGCGGGCTGGGCGGACAAGATCGAGGGCAAGACCATTCCGATCAATGGTCCCTTCTTCACCTACACCCGCCACGAACCGGTCGGCGTGGTAGGGCAAATCATCCCGTGGAACTTTCCGCTCCTGATGCAAGCGTGGAAATGGGGCCCGGCTCTAGCGACCGGCTGCACCATCGTGCTCAAGCCCGCCGAGCAAACGCCGCTGACGGCGCTTCGGATGGGCGAACTGGCCCTGGAAGCCGGCATTCCGGAAGGTGTCATCAATATCGTTCCCGGGTTCGGCGAAACCGCCGGAGCCGCGATCGCCAGCCACATGGACATCGACAAGGTGGCCTTCACCGGCTCGACCGAAGTGGGCAAGCTCATCATGCAGGCCGCCGGCCGCTCGAACCTGAAACGCGTCACCCTGGAACTCGGCGGGAAAAGCCCGAATATCGTTTTCGCCGATTCCGATTTGGATGCCGCGCTCGAAGGCGCGTTTCTCGGGCTTTTCTTCAATCAAGGGCAGTGCTGCTGCGCCGGCTCCCGTGTTTTCGTGGAAAAGAGCATTTACGACGACTTCGCCGAAAAGCTGGTTCAGCGGACCCGGACACAGGTCGTGGGCGATCCGTTCGATCCGAAAACCACCCAGGGACCACAGGTCAGCCAGGAGCAGTTCGACCAGATCATGGGCTATATCCATTCCGGTAAAGAGCAAGGTGCAAAGCTTTTGACCGGCGGCAGCCGGGTCGGCAACCAGGGCTTTTTCATCGAGCCCACTGTCTTCGCCGATGTCGGCGAGGATATGAAAATCGCGCGCGAGGAAATCTTCGGGCCGGTGCTGTCGATGATTCCTTTCAAGGACGTGGACGAAGTCATCGGGCACGGCAACCGAACGATGTACGGTCTGGCGGCCGCCGTATGGACCAAGGACATCAACAAGGCCCATCGCCTGGCCGCAGAACTGAAAGCAGGAACGGTGTGGATCAATTGCTACGATGTTTTCGACACCGCCGCGCCTTTCGGCGGGTTCAAGATGTCGGGTATCGGACGCGAACTCGGAAGTTACGCGCTGGACAACTACACCGAGGTCAAGACCGTTACCGTGGCCTTGTAAAAACGATAGGGCTCAGGCGGCTACGCTAGTGCAGCCGCCGATTTCTCGGGGTATCCGCCGATTGCTGTTCCGAAAATACTAACGGAAACGGACCTGGAGATCGCTCTCGATGATTTATCGGCACGCGATCCGGATCTGGCAACGCTGTACGCCGAGATCGGCCGGCCGCCGATGTGGGCGCGGGAGCCCGGTTTCTCCACGCTGATTCGCATCATTCTCGAACAGCAGGTCTCGCTCGCCTCGGCGCGCGCCACTTACGAACGATTGCTCGCTTCGGTGGCGCCGCTCACACCCGAGGGATTTCTTGCCCTTCACGATATCGCGCTCGGCAAGATCGGATTCAGCCGCCAGAAGATTGCCTATGGCCGATATCTCGCCCAATCGATTGCCGAGGGCCGGCTCGACCTTGGGGAACTGGACTCCCTGGACGATGAAACGGCAAGATCCCGGCTGACGAAACTCAAGGGAATAGGCCTTTGGACGGCGGATATTTATCTTTTGATGGCGCTGCGCCGGCCGGACGTCTGGCCCGGCGGAGATCTGGGGTTGATGTTGGCGGTACAGGATGTAAAGCGCCTGTCATCGCGGCCGGACCCCAACGTCATGACGGCGATCGCAGAAAGCTGGAGGCCTTGGCGGGCAGTGGCGGCCCGGCTATTGTGGCATCATTACCTCAGTGGTAGTGGTAGGCCGGAATAAGCCCTTCGACTTCGCTCAGGACAAGCTCCGCGTATCCGGCAAAATGCGGCTATGCCGGGAACGGCTATCGCCTTATCCCGGCCTACAAAGATCGATAGTTTTGAGAAGAGTCAAGGTGGGGCAAGGAAAAACAGGAACCGCCATGAAATACACCGCAAGCATCAAAGGATACGGCTACAGCTTCACCGATCTGAAAACCTTGCTGGGGAAAGCCTCCCCGCTCCGCTTGGCGGACGAGTTGGCTGGGATCGCGGCCGGGTCGGAGGAGGAGCGGGCTATCGCGCAGCGGGTGTTGGCCGACGTTCCGTTGAATCAGTTCCTTACAGAACCCCTGATTCCGGCTGACGACGACGAGGTCACCCGATTGATCCTTGAGACTCGCGACAGCGCGGCGTTCGTGCCCATCTCAGCGTTGACGGTCGGCGAGTTTCGCGAGTGGCTGCTCTCCGACACCACCGCCGACGACGAAATCGCCAAGATTCGCGCGGGCCTGATGCCCGAAATGGCCGCGGCGGTGTCGAAGATCATGCGCAACCAGGATTTGATCGCCGCCGCGAAGCTGCTCTACTTGACCGAGGAAGCCATGCACCGCCGGATTTCCGGGGTCGCGCTCAAGGACGATCTGGATACGACTTTACCGGCGCATCCGGAACCGCTCGGCCTCGCAAAATAACAGCGACAGCCGAATGGGTTCAGAGGTTGTGAAAAAACCGTAGCGAGCGGCCCGACCCCGCGTCGAGAAGCGCAGGCGTACAAAGGCGTACGTTGAGCATCGCAGGCGCGGAGGCGGGACGCGCAGTAGGTTTTTTCACAACCTTTCAGGCGAGCATGTTCTTGATCGTCCGCTCATATTCCGGGAAATAGCGGCCGATCACCGGCAGGTCGAAGCGGCGCAGAATGCTGGTGTTCGGCTCCCGCTCCAGCAAGAAATCGAACGAACGCTGTACTAAACGTTCGACCGGCACTTTTCCATCCGTCAGTTTGGCGGCATATCCCGGGTCAACGGTGACGGTGTGCGTCGTCGTGGCCTGTGCCTCTACCGTTACCTCGAAAGTCGATTCATTAAGCTTTTTCACCTTAACCGTCGCCATTCAACCCTCCTATACAAGCCTCAGTATTCGTTAACCGTTGCGGGAACTCGACCGAATCCATCATACAGGCAAGCTTTGGGCCGGAAAATCACCCTAAGATCGTCTGCCGCGACCGATGTTTTTTGCGAATCTCATCCGCATCTTGCTGGGCCGATTCGAGCCGCCCGGATCGATTGCGCAAGTTGCACCGTGATCGTACGATGAACGAATCGTGCCGAAACAATCGGGGATTGAGACGAGCCTTAGGGGAACTGTTTGAACGGGACGGAGTACTACTCTAAGTATGCGTAGCAAAAGGTTTTCATCCGGCAGGAAGCCGGGCCGGCTGTGGCTGTCATTCCGATCACTGCTCGGGTTCGGCGTCGGTTATTTCATTGTCGCGGTGCTCAGTCATTGGGCGTCCCCCGAACCCTACCACTTCGTTGCGTTTTGGCTGCCGAGCGGGTTTTACCTCGCGGCGCTCGCCAGCCGCCCTCCGAACCTCTGGCCGGCATTCATTCTGACGGCGCTCGCGGTTAATATCGGGGTCAACCTCATAGCGTTCGGTCAGCCTCCTGCGGTAGGCGTCGCCTTTGCGATCGGCGACACCTTGGAGGTCTTGACGGGCGCATGGCTATTGGGCCGTGCCGTCGGCATTCCGTTACAACTGGAAACTGTGCGCGATGTGGTGGCGCTGACCGGGCTGGGAGCCTTGCTGAGCACCACCATCGGCGCCACGGCGGGGACGGCGGCCGTGGCTTTGGTTTACGGCGAACCGTTCGCCGCGGTTTGGCTGACGTGGTGGACGGGCGACATGGCGGGCATCTTGGTGATGGTTCCCCTTTGCATTACAGTGCGGGCACATCACAGGTACTGGCGCGAGATATCCCCTGCCCGACGGATCGAGGCACTCGCAGCTTTGCTATCGGTGGTGACCCTGACCTTTGCCGTTTTCACCGATCGCATTCCCTTCACCTACGTCATCATGCCGCCGCTGCTCTGGATGGGAGTGCGTTTCGGCATTCCTGGCGTTTCGTTTGCGGTTCTCCTGCTCGGAGTGATCGCCGCACGCTATACGGCCTTGGGACAAGGCGCGTTCGCGGAACCGGAGTTTGCGGTTTCCGACCGGGCGCTCCTGGTGCAATCCCTGGTTGTCATAATCTCGCTCTCGGGACTGGTGCTGGGCGCCCTGGCGAACCAGTGGCGGCAAGCGCTAGCCGCGCTGCGAGAGGCCCGTGACCATCTGGAGAAGGAAGTGGCCGAACGCACGGCGACCTTGAGCGACACGCTCCGATTGCAGCAGGCGATTCTGGACGGGGCCAATTACTATATCGTCTCGGTCGATCCGCAAGGCGTCATACAGACGATCAACAAAGCCGCGGAGAAGGCTCTCGGCTATGGCGCCGACGAAATCATCGGCAAGGAAACACCGCTCATTTTTCATGACCCCGCGGAGCTTGAAACTCATGTCGAAGCGCTCGCCCATACGCTCGGCCGCCGCGTTTCACGGAACTTCGAGGTTTTGATTGCACTAGCCGAAGCGCGTGGAGCTACGGAAGTCGAGTGGAGCCTGATTCGCAAGGACGGCAGCCGTTTCCCCGCCCATCTTTCGTTTTCGGTGATGCGCGATAAAAATGGCGCTATCGCCGGCTATCTCGGAATCGCCCACGATATTTCCGTGCGCAAAGAGGCCGAAAAAGCGTTGCAACAAAGCCAACGCGATCTGAACCGTGCTCAGACCGTCGGTAGGATCGGAAGCTGGAGGCTAAATGTCCGGCGCAACGAATTAATCTGGTCGGACGAGAACCATCGGATTTTTGGCATACCCAAGGGCACGCCCCTGACCTATCAGACGTTTCTCGACTGCGTCCACCCGAGCGACCGAAAGTACGTCCACTGGAAGTGGAAGGCGGCCCTCCGCAGCGCCCCTTACGACATCGAGCACCGCATCGTCGTCGGGGACGAGATCCGCTGGGTCCGAGAAAAGGCTGAGTTGGAGTTCGACCGAGGAACGCTGCTGGGCGCATTCGGGACTACTCAAGACATCACGGAACTCAAGCGGGCCGAACTGGCACTGCGCCGCCACAGCGAACGGCAGACCGAGCTGCTGGCCATCAGCCGCGCGGCGCTGGACGACCAAACCACCGACGCGGAGCTGAGCCGGATGGTTTTCGAAAAAGTACATGCCCTGCTCGATGCCGACGTGGGCCTCAACTACCGAGTCGACGAGAACAGCCGGAGCTTAAGGCTGATAGCCTCCCATGGTATTCCCGAGGTGCTGCTGTCCTCCGCGGAGCGATTCGATTTCAGCGAGATCTTGTGCGGCACGGTCGCCGCCACGGGCATCCCGCTGATCGCCGATACCGCGCAGATCGAGAAGGACCCCAGGGGCACTTTCCTCCGCAGCGCGGGCGTACGCGCCTATGCCTGCCATCCGCTCATGGCGGGTGATGGGCGCGTACTCGGCACCCTTTCGTTCGCCAGCAGCCGGCGCGACCGCTTCGAGCCGGAGGAGATCGAATTTCTCCGGACGCTCTGCCTTTTTACCGCCATGGCCTGGGAGCGCACCCGGGCCATGACGGCGCTCCGCGAGGCCGATCGGCGGAAAAACGAATTTCTCGCCATGCTGGCCCACGAGCTCCGCAACCCTCTCGCGCCGATCCGCAACGCCGCCCAGTTAATTCGAAAACTCGGCCCTGACGAGCCGAAGCTCCGAAGCGCCCAGGAGATCATCGACCGGCAGGTGATCCATCTCGCGCGGCTCGTGGACGACTTGCTGGACGTCTCCCGCATCACCCAAGGCAAGGTAACGCTGAGAAAAGAACCCATCCCCCTCAATACCGTCGTCGAGCGGGCGGTCGAGGCGGTCCGGCCCTTGATCGAATCCCGCCGGCACCAGCTTGCGGTCGACATTTCGCCAGATCCCCTCCTGATCGTGGGAGATGCGACCCGATTGATCCAAGTCGTAGCCAACCTCTTGAACAATGCCGCGAAGTACACCGAAGAAGGTGGTTTTATTTCACTCCGCACCGAGGTCAAGGGGGACCGGGCGCTCATCCGCATCCGGGACACCGGTGTGGGGATCGCCCCCGAGCTTTTGCCGCATATTTTCGAGCTCTTCACCCAAGGGGAGCGCTCTCTCGACCGGAGTCAAGGGGGCTTGGGCATCGGACTCACCCTGGTTCAGCGTCTGGTCGAGCTGCACGGGGGACGCATCGAAGCCTTCAGCGCCGGGCAGGGTCAGGGAAGCGAATTCGTCGTCGACCTGCCGTTGCTTCTGGCCCCTGTTTCCGAGCAAACCGCAGCCGCATTCGACTCGACTTTGCGGTAGGACATACCGCGCTTTCGCGCTGTAGGGTGTGCGCACCGTCTTCGGCTACCCCAATTCCACGCAGGGCACTTTTACCCGGCAATGCTGTCTTTAATTTATTAGCGCCGGGGTTCCGGCGACTAAAACTCAGCAAGCGGCCATGCCCTCAAACAGACAAACGGTTCGCCTAGCAGCGATCGGCGATCTTCACTACACCCTGTCCTCCCAGGGAATGCTCCAAACCATCTGCGCTTATGTCTCCGAAAATGCCGATATCCTGTTGCTCTGCGGCGATATTGTGGACTACGGACGGGCGGAAGAGGCTCGGCTATTCGTCAAGGAGTTGAACGCGGGGGTCAAGATTCCCATCCTCGGCGTGCTCGGCAACCATGAATACGAAGCGGGCCAAGTGCATGAAGTGCAGCATATCTTCTCCGATGCCGGAATCATCCTGCTCGATGGCGACGCTCATGAAATACATGGGATCGGCTTTGCCGGCGTCAAAGGCTTCGCCGGGGGGTTCGGCGAACACGCCCTGCAAGCCTGGGGCGAAAGTACTCTAAAGCAGTTTGTGCACGAGGCTGTGGATGAATCGCTGAAGCTGGAATCGGCACTCGCCAAACTGCGCACGCGGCATCGAATCGCCTTGCTCCACTATGCTCCGGTCAGGGCCACGGTCGAGGGCGAACCCGTCGAAATCTATCCGTTCTTGGGATCGAGCCGGCTCGAAGAGCCTTTGAATCGCTACTCGGTGACCGCGGTCTTTCACGGACATGCCCATCGGGGGCACCCCACCGGAAAAACCAGCGGCAATATTCCGGTTTATAACGTCGCCGTGCCGCTTTTGCGGCGCGCGTTTCCGGATCGCCCTCCCGTCCGTCTGATCGAGCTTCCGGTTGGAGATTCTGCCGAGTCGGCGCACCAGCCGTCCGCCCACAAACCACATCCCGTACCGGGCTAGATCATGAATACGCAGTTCCCGTCGCTCGACGACACTCAGTCGCTACCCGATCCGACCGGCAGGGCATTCTATTGCCACGGATTAAAGCTTCTAAACGATGCCAAGGTTCCATTCCTCGTAGGGGGTGCCTACGCGCTGGAGCGCTACACCGGAATCTCGCGCCACACCAAGGATCTGGATATCTTCGTACAGCCTGGCGATCGCGACCGCATCATCGAGACCCTCGCGAGCGCGGGGTATCAAACCGACCTCACGTTTCCGCATTGGCTCGCCAAGGCGTACTACGGGGAACATTTCATCGATATCATTTTCAGCTCCGGAAACGGCATTTGTGCCGTCGACGACGCGTGGTTCGAGCACGCCCCTCAGCGGGACGTACTCGGAATTCCGGTGTCGCTCTGCCCGGTGGAGGAAATCATCTGGTCGAAATCCTTCATACTCGAGCGGGAGCGTTATGATGGCGCCGATATCGCCCATGTCCTCCGGGTGTGCGCCGACCGATTGAATTGGCCGAGGCTGATGGACCGCTTCGGCATCCATTGGCGGGTGCTGCTCAGCCATCTTATTCTGTTCGGCTTCATCTATCCCGCCGAAAGAAGCCGTATCCCCGAGTGGGTCATGCAACGGCTGGTCGCCCTATTGACCGACGAGATTCGCAGCGCGCCGCCCCCAGACCGCCTCTGCCAAGGCACGCTTCTCTCCCGAGAGCAATATCTGACCGACGTCATGCGCTGGGGTTACGAGGACGCGCGCCTGCAACCCAAGGGGCAAATGACCCCTGAAAACATCGCTCACTGGACGGCGGCGATCGACGAAAAAGAATAAGCCCGCATTATCGACCGAGTATCTGCTTAATCCGCGCAGCCTTTGCCGAGCCTCTCTGCCCGATGCGTCGGTGCGCCGAGAGAACGTAACTTGCCCATTATTACCGTCTAATCAGTACATGTTCAGACTTCTTCGAATCGCTTTAATGTCCGCCCTACCCGGCGCTCTGGCCGTGACGGCCTTGACCGATTTTTGGGACGGATATCAACTGGACAGCACCTTCGGGCGTCCCGATGTCCGTGCGTCATGTTCCGTTCAGTCGGCCGACTGGGGAAATGCCGCTCCGTTTCCGCTGCTGGAAACCCGTAGCGATCTCCCGGAACTCCGGGTAGTCACGTATAACCTTCATTCCGGATTGGGACCGCGCTGGCGTGTCTTTGCCAGCCGCCGGGAGGTCGAACGCAATCTTGCGGGCATTGCCGACCGGATCGCCGCGGCGGCGTCGCCACAAACACCCGTCGACGTCGTGGCCCTCAATGAGGTGGACTTCGGCTCCCGGCGCAGTGGCTGGATGGATCAAGCCGCATTTCTGGCGGCCGAACTCGAGCGCCGCACCGGCCATGCCTACGCCGTAGCGCGCGGCGAGACCTGGCGCCGGGACGTACCCGGTCTGGAGGTGCGCTTCGGCAACGCCGTTCTGTTTCGGCACTCGGCGCTTTCCGTGGATGCCCGGATGCTGGAGGAAACACAGAAGACAAGCTATGCCTCCGCCATCCCAGCGAGCGCCCTCGACCCGATCTTGAGCGAGCCGCGCGGCGTGCTTCGCGTGCGCATTCGTTTCTTCGACCGCCCGGTCGACCTTCTGGTTACTCATCTCGAAGCCTTTAATCCCGCGCGCCGCGAAACGCAGGCCGCGGCTCTTTTGCAGAAGTTCGTCGAACCCGGCCGGACTTCGATCTTGCTGGGCGATATGAACACGGTTCCGACCGCCATGACCTACAAGCGTCCCCATTTGGCCGCCGATCGCACCCACGACGTATTGACGAGCGGCGACCTGACGGATGCGCGGGTTGCCGCTGGCGCGCGTGACGGGGCGAACGACTTTTCCGATTGGGCCACCTATCCGGCACAGGCGCCGGTGTGGCCGCTGGACGGATCGTTTGCCACGCCCGACCTGGTACCGCAGGCCGTTCGCGTGATCGGAAGCGACGAATCGGACCATCGCGGGTTATCGATAACTTATAAGTGGTTGACGCCCGAAGCGACGTCCGCGTTCGGCCGCTGGCACGATACTGTGCGACGACGCCAATTGGCCCGTCTATTCGACTGCGATATTTCGGAGCCCGACCCGGTGCGGAATCGGCATCTCGAATGGCTAAAGTCGAACACTGGCTACCTGAACCTCTCGGCCCGTGACAATGACGCGCGAGGAACCCCTTAAGGCAGCCTGAGCGTAGCGCGATAGCGCGGGGTCGAAGCGCCGGGGCTAGCGTGTTTCGACGCCGCTTCGCGGAGTTCATCCTGAGCGCAGTCGAAGGGCTCAACTATTCAGCGCTTAACTCCATCGGAGGCAAAAACGGCGCAAGATGCGAGGATGACAGGAAAACGACACGCACGATGGCACCGAACCCGCCGGTTCGGCCGCCTCGTTGCGATCGCGCTGGCCGGCGTGATCGGTATCTGGCTCATCGGTCATTTGTTGCTCGACGTCCAGTTTCCCGATCCCGTCTCGACCTCCGCCGATGGCGGATCGCCCGCCATGCGGGACGAATCGCTACACGACATCTTCGAGTCCCTGCCAGCCGAGGGCAACACGCGCGCGGGTGTGGCCCTGCTGGACGACAACGCCATGGCTTGGGTCGAACGCTGGCGGCTGTTAGACAATGCTCGAGAGCGCCTCGATATCAGCTATTTCATTCTGGAACAGGACGTCTTCGGCATCGCTTTCCTTGGCCATCTCGTCCACAAGGCAAGGCAGGGCTTGGCGATCCGGGTGCTGCTCGACGCCATAGGCACCAAGATGTCTCGCGACGTACAGGGCAACGACTATCTCGATACGGTCGTACAGACCGTTAATATCACGGTAAAACTTTACCGCCCGCTGCGCTATCGTTTTCAGGACGCCTTTCTTACCCTGAATCCCGCCGCGGTCATCGCCAGCGACCACGACAAGATTTTACTGGCGGACGGCGTTCACGGACTGATCGGCGGACGGAACATCGCAACCGAATATTTTGCCGCCCCCGATACCGCGCCGAAGGCCTTCCGCGACGCGGACATGGTGTTGACCGGGCGGGAAGCCGGAGCGGTGATCCAAACCGTGTTCGAATCCCAGTACGACAGCGGAGAGGCCCACGCCGTCACGGGCGAGACGGTCGATTTGGTCGATTCGAGCGGCGACTTGCTGCTCGCCTACCAGGCGATGGATTATTGGTTAAAGGGTGAACCTATTCCGGAGGCCGTGTCCGCGACGATTCGCGACCGCCGGTTGCCCTGGATAGACGAACTTCAGGCGCGTCCGCTGCTCCACGGTGCTCTGACGAAACCGGCTCCGGAATCGGTGCAAGCGCCGGTCCGTTTCCTCGACAGCCGAACCCGTCTGATGAAAACCGACGACCCGATCACCACGACTCTCGAACGGCTGGTGCGTGGCGCCAAAAAGTCGATTTTTATCGTTAATCCGTACTTGGTACTTTCCAAGCCGGTTGTCGACCTATTCGAAGAAACGGCGCAGCGCGGCGTAAGCATCACGATTCTCACCAACAGTCCTTTATCCAGCGATAATCCCCTCAGCCAGGCTGTTTTCCTTGAACAATGGCCGGAACTCATGGCGCGGGTTCCGACTCTGCGGCTGTTCGTTGCCGGGGATCTCCATAATTTGCACGGCAAGTTCGCGGTAATCGATGATCAACTCGGCCTATTGGGAACTTACAATCTCGACCCCCTCAGCATGGCCCTCAACAGCGAACTCGTCGCCGCCGTATGGTCCACCCGGTTCGCCGAGCGATTGCTGGAAACGGGCCGGCGGCTCATCGCAGCCGGCCCGCCGACGACCTACGAATACCGCATCGCCCGCGACGGTAACGGTCGTCCCATACGAAATGAAGACGGGAGGGTGATCGCGGCTTTCGGGCCAAACGATCATCTTAAGGAAGATGACTGGACAGCCGTCCGTCGCCTCCGGTGGCTTGTGCGTGGTTTAACGCTGGTCAGCAAAACGCCGTTTTGGTAGCTATTTTTCCGGTATCGCGGCGCATTCCGCCGCCATATCGCTCCCGGCCCGGCAACCGTAAGGTGAGCGCGTGTCCGCATTACGACAAGTCGGCGTGTTCGAAGAAACGGCTCAGCACATCCGTCACCCGATTCGGCTGTTCTACCTGCGGCAAGTGGCCGCAATCCGGCAGAACTTCAAGTTGTCCTTGTACGAGCCGCGCGACCGCTGCTTGGGCATGGCGTACCGGAACCATGCGGTCGCGTTCTCCCCATAGGAGCAGCGTGGGCACCGTCAGTTTCGACAACTGGTCCAGCAGGATTTCACGCTGGCCTCTCAGGTTGACTGCACTCACGGTTGTCGCCGCTACCGCTTCCAAATACCCGGGCATCCGGGCCATTTGATACAGTCCCTCTAACCAACTGAGCGGACTACGCTGTGGTTGAGCGATCAGCAGGCCCGATAACTGGAATACCCAAACTCGAGCGCCGAAGGCGGTCCGAAACCAGAGCGTTGCAATCTTCCGCACTCCAGGCAAACTGAGCAGCCGCATAGTCATACTGACCGCCCGCCCTAACCCAGCGCTGCCGATGAGCACCAAGGCGGAAACCCGGGCGGGCGCCGAAAGAGCCAGACGCATCGCCACCAACCCGCCAAGCGAATTGCCGACGAGGCAGACTCGTTGCAGACCGAGAGCATCCAAAAAAGCCGATACAAACTTGGTGAAGAATTCGGGGGAGTACGGAACGGCCGGTTTATCGCTCTGCCCGAAACCGGGAAGACTGGGGGCAAAAACCCGATAACTTCGAGCCAGTATCGGCATCACCCACTGCCAGGTGTGGGCGCTGTCGGCGATGCCATGGAGAAACACAACGGGCGGTCCATTGCCGGCCATCAAATACTCGGTTGAAATTACCGCCTCGGGTACGGCGACATCGACTCTCAACTCTTGAATGGATCCTTCCATGGTTTTGCGTCTCTGTAGGTTAAAGAACCACCCTTTGATAGGTTTTGACAGTTTAACGGCGGCTTTTCCACTGCGATTCGAGACGTTTTCTTCAGGCGGCCCCGGCTCTTTGTGAAACCGCTGCAACGTAAAGCGATAAGTCCGATCAAATTAGAACGAGAGCGCTATTCAGGAGACCGGAATGAACGTGCAAATCATTGAAAAGGAAGACCACACGAAATGGGCGATGATCCCGTACGATGACTATGTGTCTTTGGTGGAATTGGCCGAATTGGCGACGGACATGGCGTCCGGTATCGATGTGGAGCCACACATTGCGCCTGGGGAAGAACAGCTTCCCGAAGATTTGATGGCACGCCTTTTGGGCGGAGAGAACGCCATCAGAATTTGGCGCGAATTCCGTGGGCTGACGCAACAGGATCTGGCCGAGCGGGCCGGAATAACGGAATCGTTCATTGGCCTTCTGGAGCGGGGACGGCCAACCTGCCGAATCGACAAACTCACGCGTATCGCCGAAGTTTTAGGCGTGCACTTGGAACAGATCATTCGCACCGTGTAGATAAGGATCTTCACCAAGCGGCGCTGAAGGTTTACCGCGCTAAGTCGCGCACTGCGGCATAAATTCCGGCCGCCACTTGAGCCATTCTCCGGTAATCCAGCGTTTCGGCCGTGTCCGTGGCCGTATGATAGTTCGGATTACGATAGAAAGCCGTGTCGGTAATCATCACGGCCGGATATCCTGCCTCCCAATAGTTGAGATGATCCGAGAAATCGATACCTGCAAGAAAGCGCGGGGCATTGATCGAGTGTACCGGCAAGCTTGAGGCATTGGACATGGCATTCTTGATCCTTCGCACGAGCCGTCCCTCCCCTATCCTCCCCACGACGGCGATAAAGTTTCCGGTGGTCGGATAAAGAAGCGAAAGGCCCGGTGCGGGAAAAGACTGGCTGTCTTCCTCATCGGTGAAATAGCCGATCATTTCGAGCGAGAGCATCGCCCGCACGATGGCACCTTCCGCCTTGAGCGCTCGGGCATGCACGGCGCTCCCCATGTGTTCGGTCCTGAAAAACGGCGGCTCCTCCAGGGTATAGGCGACGAGATCCACCCGGCTTGGCAGATGGTTCTTGCTCACCAGCCCCGCCAGCTCGATCAGCCCGGCGATGCCGCTCGCGTTATCGTCCGCCCCCGGATAGGGACCGGCCGTGTCGTAATGTGCCCCCACGACGACCCTCTCCTTGGATTGCGGCCCGAAGGTAGCCACAACATTACGGTAAGTCGTTTGGCCGACCTGGAACGGCTGATCCGCGGTCTTGCCCTGCGCCTGCTCGAACGCCAAACGGATATACGAAGCCACACGATTGAGATTGTCGGGGTGACCGGCATCCCGCGGCCCCAGCGTCTCCGACAAGGTTCGGACATGGGCTTCCAGGCGTCCTGGATCAATGATGGACGGCTCAGCCCGATCCGTACCGGCAAACAAAGGCTCCGCCAAACAGAAACAGAGGCTAACCCCCAGACAGAATGCCCGGGTTAGAAGGGCTGCTCTGCAAAACGGAATGGGCGAACGAACTTCAAAGTGGGAACAGATCCTGACATCCATGTAATACCCCATTCGGCCGACCTGGAACTGCACGGTTCTAACCGTGTTTTCAAAACGCCTTTAAAGCAAGCTCTATCGAGGAGGCACGATTAAAGATTGGATTGCCTCCGACGCTCTCCGTTCGGCATCCCCCCGGAAATCCGGAGTCCTGTTTATTTAGACAGCGATTGCGGCTTGAAGAAACTTGCAATCTGGCGAGGGGCCGAACAATCCACGGAGCACGGGTCAGTCTCTCCTATTAGAGCATTTTCAAATCTGATGTATGGGGGTTCGGTATAGTCCCGTTAGGGCGCGCCCGAGCATCGCCGCCTGGAGCCGGGATAGCCTAAAGGGGCGCGGCAGGAAGCCGCGCGGCGACAAAGGCACAAGGATCGTGCCTTTTGTCGTCCCCGGCTCCAGGCGGCGACGCGCAGGAACCGCGCGCCATCCGGGCGGCCTTTCTTTTGGATACTTTTCTTTGGCCGCACAAAGAAAAGTATCTCGCCCGCGGGGCGAGACCCGCTCCAAACTAAGGCGCCGCCAACGGCGGCTTCCTTCTTAGACCGTACATCAGAACTGAAAACGCTCTAGAACCGGAAGCCGGGCTTTGCTCGGTCAAGGCATAAACGTCGGGGCTACCGAACGCGTTTTATCGACATCCGGCCAGCGTGTTTATGGCCGCAGCCGGGAGCATGCTCTTGGAGTGCAGCGACACTCATTTCGGATTTCAGAGCTTTCGGTTCCCGGAGCGATCGGCATAGGACTGGGGAAATATCGAGCGGCTACGTTTTTTCCAAACTCTGCAAAAACAATTCGGCGAGCGCTTTGGCGGAAAGAGGACGACTGAAGAAAAAGCCTTGGGCTTGGTCGCAGCCTTCTTCCCGCAGAAAGGCCAATTGTTGCTCCGTTTCGACGCCCTCGGCTATTACGGTCAGTCTCAGGCTATGACCCAGGCTGATCACCGCACGGGTTATTGCAAGATCGTCCTGATCGTCGATGATGTCGCGCACAAAGGACTGATCGATCTTCAGTTTGTCGATAGGGAATCGCTTCAGATAGCTGAGACTCGAATACCCTGTCCCGAAATCGTCAATGGCCAGCTTCACGCCCAATTCCTTAAGCTTATGCAAGCGTCGCTGAATCGAGCCCTCTCCTTGCATGACGATTCCCTCGGTCAATTCGAGTTCCAGATAATGGGGTTCCATGCCCGTTTCCGCCAATATCCGTTCGACGAGTTCTTCGAATCGATGAAGAAATTGCGGCGATGCAATGTTGACCGCCACGGGAACCTTCGGAAAGCCAAGCGATTGCAAGTACATGTTTTGCCGGCAAGCCTCACGGATCACCCATTCTCCTATCGGAACGATGAGACCGCTGTCTTCGGCGATGGGAATAAACCGGCCCGGCGCCACTCGGCCCCATTCCGGATGCTGCCATCGAATCAGGGCTTCGACGCCCACGAGCTGGTGTGTCCTAACATCATACTGAGGCTGATACTCCAGCAGAAATTCGCCGCGTTCTAAAGCTTGTCGCAGACCGCTTTCGATCGTGAGCCGCTCCAGCACGGTGGAATTCATTTCCCCGGTAAAGAATTGGTAAGTATTGCGGCCCTGCTCTTTCGCGTGATACATGGCGGTGTCGGCATGCTTGACCAAGGTTTCCACGTCGCTGCCGTCTTGTGGATACAGGCTGATGCCGATACTCGGGGTGATGATCAGACGGTAATCCTCGATGACATAAGGCTGCGCGACCACGCCGAGAATTCTTTCGGCGGTTTGCGCAGCGGTATCGGTGCCCGTTTCCGGGAGCAGTACCACGAATTCGTCGCCCCCCAACCGGGACACGGTATCCGTGTCCCTTAGACAACTGCGCAAACGGCCGGCGATGCCCTGCAGAAGTCTATCGCCCACATGATGTCCCAACGAATCGTTAACCGTCTTGAAGCGGTCGAGATCGAGAAACAGCAGCGCGGTCTCCTGCTTATCCCGAGCCGAGAGCGCCAAAGCCTGGGCCGCCCTGTCCTTAAACAAGGCACGATTCGGAAGTCCTGTCAGAGCATCGTAAAAGGCCAGGCGCTGGATTCGGTCCTCTACCCGGCTGCGTTCGATGGCAATGGCAGCGGTGTGAATCGCCATTTCGATCAGCCGGGAGTGTTTGTCTATGGGAGGGTGCGGTTCTCGATAGTAAATCGCAAAGGTGCCGATGACGCGCTGCCGCGAATCGAAAATGGGTGTCGACCAGCAGGCGCGAAGGCCGTACTGCTCGGCTAGATCGCGAAAAGCGGTCCATCGTGGATCCGTCCGAATGTCGCTGACAATCACGGTTTGCCGGTTAAACACCGCGGTACCGCAGGATCCCACCGACGGACCTATGGCAATGCCGTCTATTTGCCGGCTGTAATCATCGGGAAGACTCGGGGCAGCACCATGGCGCAAATGGATTCCGTCTTTATCCAAGAGAAGAACTGAGCAGAGTATCTTGTCGTCCTGTTGCTCGATCGTTCGAGCCAGAGTAGCCAGGGTTCGCTCTAGGGGTGCACCGTTGGCGATCAACTCCAGCACGTCCCGTTGCCCCCGCAGTAATGCTTCGGCGCGTTTCCGCTCGTTTTGTTCGATGACGAGAGCGGCGAGATTGGCCACGGCGATGGCGAAAAAACGCTCTTCCGCAGACCAGCTAAGCGCAGCCCCGGTCTGCTCGCAGCAAAGTACGCCCTCCAAATGCCCGAAAACGTGGATCGGCACATCGAGCATCGAAGCGATCCCGAAGGGGCGCAGATAGGTTTCGGAAAAGTCGGCAGTAAAGGGATGGCTGTGCGCATCGTCTGCCACAATCGCCTCTCCCGCTTCCAATCCTTCGAAATAGCTCGGAAAATCCTCCTGCCGAAGTGTCATGCCGGCACTGTGCCGTTGCTGGGACAGCTCGTAGAGATCCATGCATGCGATAGCGGATCGATCCTCGGTAAACCGCCACACACTGACGCGCTCGATCTCCAGTTCGGTCGCGGTGGTTCGGGTTAGCAGGCGAATCGCCCCCAACGCGTCTTCGGCGGAAAAGATTTCGCTGCGCGTGAGCGAAGCCAACGCGCGCTGTTGTTCCAGCAGGGAATTACGACTCCGTCGCGGCCATCCCTCCGTTTGCAATTGATTGTCTGCCTTCATCCATTACCTCGTTGAGAAGGACTCAAATTGATCGCTACCAAATGAAATCCTGGCGGATTGAAAAGGGCTTCGGCTGCAACGCCACCAGTCTTGGTTAAGCTCGCCTCCCACTAGGGTCATCCGGACGCTTAAGGGGTCAATCGGCTGAAGCTATCATGACAAGATCAATTTTATCGATGCTTAAGTATGGGTCATTTTCATTGCGGCTATCGGGGTAAAATGCCTGAACCAAGGGAGCAACGGGCGGACTCCGCAGTCAAAAGGCAAAACCGCCCCGAACCGTTTTTGATCAAAAACAAGGAGATCCGCATCCTGAAATGCAAACATCGTTTGCGCTGCTTCAATCGCCATCCCCGAAAAAATGCAAGCGGATTCCGTTCTCCAAGGTGTAAAACCCGGTAAAACCGTCACACTCATCGGCACGATTGGCGTCGTGTTCGGCGATATCGGCACCAGTCCACTCTATGCCATGCGGGTTGCCTTCAGTGGGCCTCACGCCATCGCGCCCAGCGAGGCCAATGTACTCGGTGTGTTGTCGCTCATCTTCTGGTCGCTGATCGTAATCGTATGTCTGAAATACGCCGTGGTCATGCTGCGGGCCGACAATCGGGGTGAAGGTGGAATCATCGCCCTACTGTCGCTCGCATCCCGCAGTGCCGCCGATTCGCCGTACCAACGATACGTGATTGTTTTATTGGGACTTATCGGTGCCGCCTTGTTCTACGGCGACGGCATTCTCGCGCCGGCCATTACCGTTATAAGCGCCGTCGAAGGTTTGGAGGTCGTGGCTCCAAAACTCAAGGAATTTGTCGTGCCGACGACGCTGCTGATCTTGACTCTGTTATTTCTTCTGCAAAGCAAGGGTACGGCTCGTATCGGGCGAGTGTTCGGTCCGATTATGTGTCTTTGGTTTTTTTGCCTCGGAATCCTCGGTGGGCTGAGTGTTCTCGATACTCCATCGATACTGGAGGCGACAAATCCATGGCGCGGAATTCGTTTCCTGCTTGAAGAGGAATGGTATTCCCTGGTGGTCTTGGGTGCCGTGGTGTTGGTGGTAACCGGCGCCGAGGCGCTATATGCGGATATGGGCCATTTCGGAACTCGAGCGATTCGTGTGACTTGGTTTGCCGTGGTCTTTCCTGCCCTGCTCTTGAACTACTTTGGCCAGGGTGCATTACTGCTCCGAACCCCGGCAGCCGCCGAAAACCCCTTCTATTTCCTGGCGCCGGAATGGGGAGTTCTTCCGCTGCTCGCATTGGCGACGCTTACGACGGTAATCGCCTCCCAAGGGGTAATTTCCGGGGTATTCTCGATAACCCGGCAGGCAATACAGCTCGGTTACCTGCCCCGCATACGCGTTTATCACACCTCGCTATTCCAACCCGGCCAAATTTACGTGCCTGCCGTGAATTGGCTTTTGCTAATCACGATTTTCGCCTTGGTGCTGGAATTTCAGTCATCCAGCCGCTTGGCCGCCGCTTACGGTATCGCCGTCACAGGTACGATGGTCATTACGACGCTGCTGATCTTTTTCGTATTACGGGGGCTTTGGCGATGGAGCTGGCTTACTAGCCTGGTTGCCGTCGGCAGCTTTTTGATTATCGACATAGCCTTTCTTGTGGCTAACAGTTTGAAACTAACCCAGGGAGGGTGGGTCCCGCTGGGGGTCGGCCTTGCGGTTTTTACCGTAATGACCACTTGGGAACGGGGGCGGACACTGCTCGGAAAACGCCTGAACGAAAGGGCTATGACATTCGAAACCTTGCTGGCGCGTTTTCGCGAAAATCCGCCCGTTCGGATTCCCGGTACCGCCATCTATCTCACGGCGGGACGCCGAGGCGTTCCACAATCCCTCTTGAACAATTTGGCTATCAATAAAATTCTGCACGAGCGAGTGATCGTTCTCACGGTGATTATTAAAGACATCGCGTGGGTGCCTCGCTCCGAGCGCATCAAGATCAGGCACTTCGGAGAGAAACTGTACCGGGTCAAGATCTATTACGGCTTCAACCAGGAACCCCACGTGCCCGATGCCTTGTCATTGTGCAAAGAACGGGGCCTTGAGATCGACTTGGCCGACACATCATTCTTTCTTAGCCGGGAAGCCGTGATCTCGACCCCGCGTCCCGGCATGGCGATCTGGCGCGAGCGTCTTTTCATCCGCCTTGCACGAAACACCGAGAGCGCCATGGATTTCTTCAGAATCCCCCCCGACCGCGTGATCGAATTGGGGTCCGTGGTCGAAATCTAACCAATACCGCTTCGCATGCCGAAATCTTTCGCAATGACTTTGACTTATCCTCCTCCGATAGACAGTATGCCTAACACAGTTGCAATGCGAATCCACCAGGGAATGGAAGGCATATGAACGTGAAATCAATCGCCATGTTAATCCGCCGCTCTTATCTGATCGTGATATCCGGCACGGTGCTGCTTCTTGTGGCCTGTACCGGCGTTCGGTTCGGTTATAACCACGCGGACATCTTCCTGGTAGCCTCGCTCGATGAGTACGTCGATCTCGAAAGGGCACAGGAGAAGCTCGCGAAGGATCGCATCTCCGCGCTGCTGGCCTGGCATCGTTCGACGCAATTGCATGCCTACTCGGCATTACTCGAGGAAATTCGGACAAAGGTAAAGAGGCCGATAACCTTATCTGAGGTTACGGGTTTGCAGCAGAAGCTTTACGACAGGCTGGAAACGCTCGGGACGCGCGCCGCGCCCGAATTGGCCAAGCTGGCTCTGACGCTCGGCTCCGGCCAGATCACACGGGTGCAACACGAGCTGACCAATAGCAATGCAAAATTTCGCAAGAAATTCGGCTATATCCGCACCAGCATGGAAAACAAGCTTGGAGCCCGAGCCAAACCTTTTATCAAGCGTGCCGAGTTTTGGCTCGGAAAACTCACGTCCGAGCAACGAACCCTCATTTGGGAGGCGATGGCTAGACGCGACAATGGTAACTATACCTGGGCGGACGAGCGCGAAGCACGACAGCGCGATTTCCTAGCCGTGCTTTCGAAAATTCAGGAGAGAAAACCGGAGGAACAGCTTGCGACACGCTGGATTCGCGACTATTTCGCCGATTTGGCTTATCAAACCGACCCGCAGCGACGAGCTTTCGTTCAGGCTTTACGCCAGTCGAATGCGGAACTGATAGCCAAAGTGATAGCCTCCGCAACGCCCGAACAGCGGGAGACGCTGGATAAAAAATTGCAAGACTATGCCGCCGATTTCGCCGCCTTAGCCGCGGAGGATCGCAAGTTTGGACACCGACCGTATTCCTTGCGTCCAAACGAAAAACCAAATCCGACATAAACATGACGTGCCTCCGAAATCTCTTGAATCGTTGCCTTTCCGTGCTCATACGCCATCCCGACGTGCCGGATTCACCGGTATTTCATCGTCCGTCGTCAATCCGTCAGTGAACCTGTGGAGCTTTTGGGTGTCGGCAAGGGAAAGCTATTCAAGAAACTCTATGGAGCGATGTGATTATGGTTCGATTACACTTCGAGTCAGTTATTCCGGAACACGCCGTTACCTTAGGACCTGCCGCGTACTTTCGAATTAGCGGCCACCTCATTCGCCGAGGCCCTGAGAACGAAATCGTGGGTCATTATCGAAACCATTTCTGGGAAATTCAGGGCAATTTATTTTCACGATGCGATTGCCGGTGTAGCGCATCGATTCATTTCGAGGATACCTTTGGCGGTACTTCCAACCTCTTCGGTCCGTTTGACCACTTCTTCATATCTGACGGGACCATCTACGCGGATCACAAACTGTTTGCCAGATATGTCGATGAGATGAGCTGTTGGCAGCATTGCGATACGGATTCCTGCTGGCCTGTTCTCGTCATTCGGTAACTGGTGAGTCCGTCCAAATTCGACCTCTTTACTGTTTTTTGGGGGCTACGGCAGGTTTAACACATGAGTGCCATAAGCTTTGAATCGGTGCAAAAACCGCATATTAAGATTTCAACATGGGGTGTGATGCCTCTCCTCTCCGTTTCAAAACAAGCCCCTTGGCTAAAACGGCACAATCGCGGTATGCTTAACACAGTTTGTCGCGGTGGAGACCGGTGTCTCCGCCCCGAGGATTCGGCCTTCTTCTTAGTCGACGCCATTGCCAGGTATCCTACAAGCCTCGCCTCCTCCTTCAAACCTTGTGCAGCACGTCGGGCCTCAGCCCTGCTAGGCTGCTCGTTAAACGAAAATGTTGCAGCCCGGACAGGCTCAGCACGGAACTACGACAGGCTTATTCAGGAACCATAAATGTCCTTTTCTTCTCTCGGTCTCTCTAAAACCCTCTTGAGCGCCGTCGCCGAGCAGGGCTACGAGACCCCCACCCCGATTCAAGCGCAGGCCATCCCGGCCGTACTTGACGGACGCGATCTGTTGGCCGCGGCCCAGACTGGCACCGGCAAAACCGCGGCTTTCATCTTGCCCTTACTACAGCAACTGACCGACTGCGCCCAGGAGACCGCAAGGCCACAGCACGGCCGCGCTCCGCGTGCGCTGGTGCTCGTACCGACCCGCGAACTTGCAGCCCAAGTCGGTGAAAGCGCGCGCAATTACGGCCGCCACTCCCCAATTCGATCGGCGGTGATCTTCGGAGGTGTCGGCATGCAACCGCAGTTGGACAACCTACGCCGCGGTGTCGATCTGCTGATCGCAACGCCCGGCAGACTGCTCGACCATATCGGACAAGGCAACATCAATCTATCCGGCGTCGGCATGCTCGTATTGGACGAGGCCGATCGGATGCTCGACATGGGCTTTATTAGAGACATCCGGCGGATTCTCGGCTTATTGCCGAAAAAGCGTCAAAACTTGCTGTTCTCGGCCACGTTTTCGGAAGAAATCCGCGGACTCGCGGCCGGGCTATTGCATAATCCCGTCACCATTGAGGTTGCGCCACGCAACGCGCCGGCCGAAACCGTCAACCAACGCATCTATCACGTCGAAAGCGCCGCCAAACATCCGTTACTGGCTCACCTTATCCGCAGCGGTTCTTGGGGCCAGACCCTGGTATTCACGCGCACGAAGCACGGCGCAAACCGCCTTGCCCAGCAGCTTGACCGGGCGGGCTTCGAAGTCGCCGTCATTCATGGCAACAAGAGCCAATCGGCACGCACACAGGCGCTCGCCGCTTTTAAACAGGATCGGGTGCAAGTGCTGGTCGCTACCGATATCGCTGCCCGCGGACTGGATATTCAGGAACTTCCGCACGTAGTCAACTATGAACTGCCGCACGTTCCTGCGGATTACGTGCATCGCATCGGCCGCACCGGACGTGCCGGCTCGACCGGCGAGGCGGTGTCACTGGTCTCTCGGGAGGAAGCGCCCCAGCTCCGGAACATCGAGCGTCTGCTTGGCCGGAAGCTTCCGGCACAACCTGCTCCCGAAGGCTACCTTACGGCTTCGCCCGAGACGGTAGCTTCCCAAGCTCAGCCGTTGCGGAGTTTCCGCTCCCAACAACAACCGGCCGCAAGGCGTGACTCTACCGCCCAGCGCCGTCGTACCCTTTGAACCATTGCGCACCCTTTCCGGGTGCCGCCAAAGGAGAATAACCATGTTGAGAATCTATGCCGGCAATCTCCCGCCCGATGTAACGGAACAGGAGTTTACCGAACTGTTTGCGGCGTATGGCCGAGTGCGCTCGATCGAATTGGCACGCGACATTTTTTCCGGCCGCTGCCGCGGCTTCGGCTTCGTTGAAATGGAGGGGCACGAGGCACGTGCTGCAATCGCTGGATTGAATGGCCGCAACCTGCGCGGCAACAATCTACGGGTTAACGAAGAGCGCCCACGTGGGCGACACGGAGGTGGTCGCAGACGCTGAGTTACGCCGGGACAAATAGACATAAAGGCCGCGGGCAGAGTTGCTTTGAAATCGCCATCGGCCTGCACTTGAGAAATAGAACGAAAGGGAATATTACTTTCCTGGAGTTAGGGGCGCTCCTGACCGGAGCCAAAACCCTTCTCTAAATTCTGTTTCAGGCGAATAATAGAGACATTGTAAATTCCTATTGAGGAGTCTTTCACTTGAGCAAGAAGTTATACGTTGGCAATCTGAGCTATAGCATCAGAAATAGTGAGCTGGAACAGCTGTTCGCCGCTTACGGCGCAGTCGAATCGGCAAATGTAATCATGGATCGGGACACCGGCCGCTCCAAGGGTTTCGGTTTCGTGGAGATGAGCAGCGATCAGGAAGCGCAAGCCGCCATCTCCGCGCTTAACGGCAAGGAAGTGGAAGGCCGTAGCTTGACGGTGAACGAGGCTCGCCCCCCACAAGATAAGGGTGGCTTCGGCGGCGGCGGCGGCGGAAGACGCGGCGGCGGTGGTGGTGGCGGCTTCGGCGGCGGTGGCGGCCGCCGCTTCTAAGCCATCCGACAGGGAGTATCGCCCTGTCGACTTCTAAGACCGACTTACGTGCCGATAATCTATCGGCACGTAAGTCGGCTCATAGATCGCTCTGGAAGATCGTAACTGATTGTCGGAGCGACGCTGCTGATTGCGCCGATTTTGGACAAAGTCTCTTTGGATTGGCCTACAACGGACTGGATCTCGAGGATCTCTCAACCTAGAGGAAGATGGAAGGGCTATCATGCCGCACTTTCTTTCGATCTTCCCCCCTAGCACCGCAGAGGAACGTCGCTCGAATTTCGAGAGTTACTGGGCCTTCTCTCTGCGTCGCGCCGGAGACTTGCTGGAAAAAGAAAAGGATTTGGCGAATAAACGCGACAAGCTGAACTACTTCAAGAGAAATCCCGTCCGATCACGCTTACCATTGCGCGACCCGGAAGCATTTTATCGCAACTGTGTTCATCTACAGGACGATCCGCACCAACTCGACCGCAAGGTGTTGCTGCTGACCTGCATATACAAGTTCGCGCGTCACGAGTGGGCGGCCGCCCAGCTATCCCCTCAGGTCCTTGAACCGTTCTACGAAGGCCATGCCCCCTGCTTTGATCGTCGTCGCCAGCATCCGCTGGGCACCCTACCGCAATAGCTCAGATCAACGCATCCGTCCCAAACTCTCGGACCACAGAATGATGAGCATGAACATGTTTGCAGTGGAAGGCTCCGGAATACGGCGCGAACATTGCGAACTACTAAACTTATGGTTCGGAATCCCTTAATGGTCAGGCGAGGCGTTATGCGGCTTTTTCTTACAGCAGCTTTTCTAGCTATTTTCGGGGTTGTTCTCGATCGGTTTGGATGGAGTATAGGGCCGTGGGTCAGCGGTAGCGGATTTGTGCTCTTGATTATTGGGCTTTTACGCACGATGAGACGGGATAGTAACCGGAGCAGCCCTGGCACTGCCGATTCTTTCTGGTTTCCGTCCTCGGATACGGCAGGTGGCGGCTACAGCAGTTATGAAGATAGGGGCGCTTGCGATACTGGAAGTAGCGATGGCGGTGGCTGCGGCAATAGCGGTGGCGATTAGACTAACGCGGTCGATAAATCTAGCTCGCTCCGATTACTCCACGCTCTGCTAGAGCTCTCAGGATTTCGGCGCCGTGACCGGCTAAAACCCGAGGGTCCGGATGCCCCATTTCCTTCGCCATCCTAAACAGGCAATCGATAGCGGGCATTGCTTCCTCCTCCTGGAGTATTTGCAGGAGTCGGTAGGTTAAGGGGGTAATTTCCAAGAATTTCACGACATCTTCGCGGTCGCGATATACGACCAAACACGTCAGCTGTTCCGGTGGCTCGGGCGGTTGATGCTCCGGACCGATCTTGTGCACTGGAAACCGATAAGCCAAAGGCCAAGCAACCTCCGACAGGTAAACTGTTTGGTCCATAGGGCTACGGCGTAAATCTGCGCTTTCCGGCGGCGCCTCGCCTTCAGCAATGGCTAAGGCCAATTCGGTCCACTCGTAATGCGCGAGCTCCAGTAGGTACGGCGGGTCGTCAGAATAGTGGTCGCGTTCGCTCTGGAGATAATCGAGAAATTCTTCGGCTATTCCTGCGAAATAAGGCGTTCGACTTTGATGCCCGGCGTAGAAATCCTGTACTAACGCAAGCCATTGAGTTTCGCTCAAGATGCTCTTGAGTACCGGAAAACCGGTCGCCAGAAAGTTCTCGATATTGTTGAAAAACAGTTCACGATAAACGCCCATTCGTTCCGGCGCAGGCCCGCGTGGAAGCGGATTGCGGTTGGGATCTCGAATGTATGCGGCAAACGCATATTGCGTCCGTTGAAACAGAGGGATCTCTTCAGCCATAACGCCGAACGGGTTGCGACGCAGCCGCCTGAAGCGCTTGAATCTGTTGAACCTCAAGCAAAAGCTCGGGTAAAGGGGGAATGTTGAAATCCCTTTCTAAGAGTGTCGGAAAAACTCCGAAGCTCTCGTAAGCCCGACGGAGCAGACGCCAGACCGGATCGATAACGGTAGCGCCATGGGTGTCGACCAGAAAATCGGCCGCTTCGACATAATGTCCGGCGACATGGGCGTAGGCGATGCGATGCACCGGAACCGAGCTCAAAAAGGCTTCGGCATCATAGCCATGATTGATGCTGTTGACGTAAATATTGTTGATGTCCAGCAGCAGATCGCAATCGGCTTCTTGCAATACCGCGTTGAGGAAGTCGATCTCCTCGAGCTCTTTGCCCGGTGCGACGTAATAGGAGATGTTTTCAATGGCTATCCGTCGTTCCAGAATCTCTTGTGCTCTAAGGATGCGATCGGCTGTGTACTTAGCGGCCTCCGCCGTAAACGGGATCGGCATGAGGTCGTACAAATGGCCATCGTCGCCGCAGTAACTCAGATGTTCGCTGTATAGCCGGATATGATGTTGGTCGAGGAAAGTCTTGAGCTCGGTAAGGAATTCTTCGTCAAGCGGCGCGGGGCCACCCAGCGACAAGGATAATCCGTGACAGACGAAGGGAAATCGCTCAGTCAAAGAGCGTAGCTGTTTCCCGAGTTTACCGCCTATTCTTATCCAGTTTTCCGGCGCGATTTCGTAAAAATCGACCGATTCCGGCAGATGTTCGGTAAGCGGGCCGATGAAGGCCCGCCTAAGGCCGAGTCCGGCGCCCTGAACGGCATAACTCTTCATAGCCAGGCTCGACGGATAAAAAAACGTTTACTGCGCTTTATGTTCCGTGCCGGCGGGGTTCGCTTGATCCGTTTTCATGCCCGCGCATTTGCCTTCCATTGCTTTCTTCTGCTGATCCTGTTGCTGCTGATTTTGCTGCTTCATGGCGCCACAGTTCATTTCCGGAGACTTGGTCATTTGTCCGCCGCACTTCCCTTCGCCGCACACCATTTCTTTTTGTTCTTTGCCGGCCTCGGCCACTTGCATATAACCACTAGCCAAATCTTTAAGTCCGAACGGGTTTTCGCCCGCGTTAGCGACAGCGGACAAAGACGTTACGACAGCCGCTCCCATGACGGTTTTTAATACTTTTTTGCTCATTACCTCTATTTCCTCTCGATAAATTAAGGATTGTCGTGCGCCATGAGCGGCGAACTATTAGACCTCGGGCTTCAACAAAGTTGCAGGCCATTCGCCAGGATGCGAGTGCCGGGACAGTATGTCCGTAACGCATTGAACTTTGTTTACGCCGTTATTTTCACACAACGACCGGAAGTTGTGCACTATTCGCCTTGGTACGCGCTCTCTCCTACACTGAAAGCGCCAATCTTCACTTAGTTAGGTATACGCGCCAAAGATTCAGCGTACAGGGACTGGCGAAGTCTAGGACCGGACCCGACTGATATGGTCAGCAAGTGAGCATTAAGATATTCTCTCACCCCAATGACTGGTGAGCCGATGCGTTAGATTTAGGCTTTCTCTGCCAAGTAGAAACAGAACAAGAACTTGAGGACCCTTTATTATGTATTGTCGACATTGCGGAAAAGAGATTAAAGACAAAGCGGTTGTCTGCACGGGGTGCGGCCATCCCGTTGAAAGTGCCGAAGGCAGGGCGGTGGAAGGCGAGCCTTGGAATCTCCTGATAATGGCCGGCCTGGTCGCCGCCACCTTATTTGTGCCTCCGGTTGGCCTCGTCTTTGGGATAATGGGGCTGATGGACGAGGCGAAGAAGGTTCAGGGCGCGATTCTCACGACCCTTGCAGTTTTCATGACCCTTCTTATGACCGCTATTATCCTCGGCTTGTAGTTGCCCTCGAAATACAAGTCGCGAATGTTATTTTGCCCTGATTATTTCAAAGTTGCGGATCAATCGATTTTCCCTTCGTCGGCCCAAACTTCTCCACTCCGGTTACCGCATTCTCGGAACCACCTTGCATTATGGAATTCCGAACCGGTGGGATGGGATTAAGGCAGACACATAAATCTATCGTAGATCCCACTTTAACTATCCTGTCGTAAATTCACGTGAAAAGGCCTATGGATGTTCCGCCATAAGAACTTCCTGGTTATCGACGACCATGAGATCAATCGCATACTCCTAAAAACGCAGCTTTCTCAGTTAAGCGCGCAAGTGGCCGAAGCTGAGGATGGCACAAAAGCGGTCGAGCATATTCGGACACAACATTTCGACATGATATTTCTCGACCTCCGCATGCCCGGTATGACGGGCTTCGACGTCATGCAGGCCATCCGTCACGACGTCCTAGTTGTCAATCGCGATACGCCGGTGATCGCGGTGACCGCCCATGCGCTTCCTCAACAGCGGACGGAAATCCTCAAGGCGGGATTTCGCGACTGTCTGATCAAACCCATTTTGGAAGACCAACTTTTGAGCGTAATCGAAACCTGGCTGGGTGTTAGTGCAGACAGGCCGCGTCGGCCTACTCTACCCGCTCTCGATTCGGTTGATTTTTACCTTAAAGCACTTGTCGAAAAAACCGGTGGCAATTGGGCGCTGGCCAGGATGCTCATGGTCAAGTTAGTTCAAGAACTGCCTGAACAACTAGCCGATGTGGAGAAGGCACTGGATAGTGATGATTACCACCAAGCCAGGGAAATTACTCATCGGATTAACGGCTCGGCAAGTTTCTGCGGCTTGGTCGGAATCAGAAACGCCGCAGGTGAATTGGAAAGTGCTCTGATTAAATCATCCTCGAATGACATCCTTTGTCATTGTTTCCGAGTTATGGGGTACGAAATCCGGGCGTTTCTTTCCAAGAAAACGGATCTCGTAGCAGCATTGGACAATTAATGCTGGGCTTCTCCTCATGGTAAGCATTTATAGATCCCGGAATTGCTGAAATATCTCAGAAGCTGTCTTCAAACTACTGCGCGCCGCCATGCCGGCGTTGCTTAAAGACTCAAAATGCTGATGAAAAGCATCCCTGCTTTTCACTCACCACCTCCCTGTGGTTCGCCCTTGCGGGCGGCCGCGCCGTGCAAATCGGCCATCCTGCCGATTTGTCACCCTGACGGGCGCGCTACCGCGCGTCCCATTTCTCTCCAGGAGAAATGGTCATGTACGCCTCTGTACACGCCGGTTTTTACTCGCCCTATCCCTGGGGCTCGCCCTTCGGGCCAGCCTGCGGCTGTACCCTTCGCATATCCTGCGCTCCGGGTCACCCTTTCGCGCCTTGTCCTGACATCGCTCGTGACGTTTGAAGACAGCTTCTCAGAGCTTAAGCAAGTGCTCCCGGTAGTACTGGAGTTCTCCGATCGATTCCAGAATGTCGTCGAGAGCGCGATGAGAATTCTTTTTTCTAAAGCCGTCTTTGACGCGCGGCGCCCAGCGGCCGGCTAACTCCTTCAGCGTCGATACGTCGAGATTGCGATAATGAAAGTAGGCTTCTAATTCGGGCATCCATCGCGCCAGGAATCGTCGATCCTGGCAGATACTGTTGCCGCACATGGGGGAGGTCCCGGCGGGCACCCAGTGTTGCAGAAATGAGACCGTAAGTTTTTCGGCATCCGATTCGGCTACGCGGCTCTCCCGGACCCGATCGATCAATCCGGACTCCCCATGGTGTTTTTTGTTCCAATCGTCCATGCGAGCAAGAGTTTCGTCCTTTTGAAAGATCGCCATTACCGGTCCTTCCGCCAAAACATTTAAATCCTTGTCGGTCACGACCGTGGCAATTTCGATAATGTGGTCATTTTGGGTATCGAGACCCGTCATCTCCAAGTCTATCCAAATGAGGTTTTGTAAATCATGCGCCATGGATTTTCCTTATGGGGAGAGGTAATGGTGGTGACTTATCGAATTTACGCTTCAAGTTCCGAATCTAAACGAGTGACTGAGAAGTCATTAACCGAGAAATCTTGTCAGGGATTTTACCAGAGGCTAAGCTGTAGCGCCGATCGAAACTGAGCTCTTAAGCCGATGAACATGTTCACTGCCCTATTCCTTGTGATCCTCGTCCTTTCTTTCGCTGTCGAGTGGTGGTTGTCGCGTCGACAATTGGCTTATGTCCGCATCCATCGGAACGCCGTTCCCGACGCATTCAAAGACACCATTTCCCTAGAGGCACATCAAAAAGCGGCGGATTACACGATGGATAAAGGGCGTTTGGGTAATCTAGATCGCATAATCGGCTTATTCGTCTTGTTGCTGTTTACGCTGGGCGGTGGCATCGATTTAGTGAATCGATTTTGGATAGGTTTTGAATTGCCGTCTCTAGTTACTGGAATCGGCGTGGTTCTCTCGACGATACTTTTGATCAACCTGTTCGAACTTCCCATAAGTCTCTATCAGACCTTCGCGATTGAAGAGCGCTACGGATTCAATCGCAATACACCCAGACAGTTTGTTACCGATCTAGTGCTCCAAACCGTGTTAAGTCTGGCTATCGGCGGCCCGTTGCTCGCTTTGATACTGTGGATCATGCAGAGTGTGGGTAGTTATTGGTGGCTGTTGGCATGGTCCATCGTAATGGGGTTTTCCATCTTGATGAGCTGGGCCTTTCCCACCTTTATCGCTCCCTTGTTTAACAAGTTCACGCCGCTGCAAGATGAGACGCTGAAAAGGCGGATCGAAACCCTGCTGGATCGGTGCGGTTTTCAGAGCAAGGGCATCTTTGTGATGGACGGCTCGCGTCGATCCGGACACGGAAACGCCTATTTCACCGGTATCGGCGACAGCAAACGTATCGTTTTCTTCGACACCCTGATCAATTCTCTGAACCACGACGAGTTGGAAGCGGTGTTGGCTCACGAACTGGGTCATTTTCGGCGTAGGCATGTATTGAAGATGCTTGTGGCGAGCGCCCTGATTACGCTCATCGGCTTCGCCCTGCTTGGCTGGCTAAGCGGGCAAGATTGGTTTTACAGTGGTCTCGGGGTAAGCAGCCAATCGAATGCCCTCGCGCTTATCCTATTCATGCTGATCATGCCGGTGTTCACCACATTTTTGCAGCCGGTTATCGCCTATTTTCAGCGTCGACATGAATTCGAGGCGGACGATTTCGCGGCGTATTACACCAAGCCGGCCCATCTTATCAGCGCTCTCGTCAAGCTTTATCGCGACAATGCCAGCACACTGACTCCCGATCCGTTGTATTCGGCCTTCCATTACAGCCACCCGCCCGCCTCGATTCGTATTGCCAACCTCTCGGCTAAGCCTTCGTAAGACTGCAAGATGAAGAGAGGGAGAGACACCGGGATCGTAGCTCCAAAATCCGCTGCTCCGGGCTCTCTGTTGCAAGAAGGCCTAGTGGTCGCTCACTTGGGTCAAGGTTTGGCCGTGGAAGGATCATCGGGCGAAATAATCCTTTGCCATACTCGGAGGCGGTTGGGTTTTGCCACGGTGGGTGATCGCGTATTGTGGGAGCCGTACGAAGGAAATCAGGGGCGGGTTATGGAGATCTTACCCCGCCGGACGGTACTTACTCGCCCGGGCCATAACGAAACAATACGTCCGGTGGCCGCCAATCTGGATCGGGTGTTCGTGGTCGTCGCGCCCGAACCGGAGCCCGATTGGCTATTGGTCGATCAATATCTGGCCGCTTGCGAGCACCGCGGTCTCTGCGCGGAAATCATTTTCAATAAAGTGGATATGCTCGAGAGCCGAGAGGCGGCTGAAGAATTATTGGCTGATTATCGGCAGATCGGCTATTCCTGTTTTCTAATCAGCGTCCGTACCGGCAAGGGACTCTCCGAATTATGCAAAGAGCTGATCGGGCAGTGCAGCATGCTAGTCGGACAATCGGGCGTAGGAAAATCATCGCTCACAAATGCCCTATTGCCGGATAAGCGGCTTCTCACCCGAACCCTTTCCGAAAAAACAAGCTTGGGCCGGCACACGACCACTACGGCCACCCTTTACCATCTTCCCAATGGCGGGGATCTCATCGACAGCCCAGGGGTCGCCGTTTTCGGCTTGGCTGAAATGCGCATTAGGGACCTAGCGGCGGGTTTTCGGGAGTTTCGTCCCTGGATACCTCAGTGTCGGTTCAACGATTGCCGACACATAAGCGACAAAGGCTGTGCTGTTCGGGAGGCCGTAGAAACGGGTGTCCTAACCCGCTCCCGTTATGAGCGCTACCTGAAGCTGATCGACAAGCTCCCGCCGTCGGAAAGGCCCTAGCCGCTAAACGGCTTTAGATGCCGATGCCTCTCGGCTCAGGATTTGTACGGAACCGCTCGAAGCAGCCCCCCGGCCCAAAAACCGATCACCCCTGCTGCAGCAGACTCCGCAAGTCAATAGTCGCGGCATTGGCCCTAGCAATATAGTTGGCCAAGGTTAGCGAATAATTCGCGAACAAGCCGAACCCGCCGCCGTTCAGAATGACCGGGCTCAAAAATGTCGTTTGGCCGTCCTCGAGTTCATGGGTAATTTGCTGCAGTGTTACCGAGGCCGTTTTGTTGCCGAGAATGTCCCGAAAATCGAACTCGATAGCTTTGAGAACATGCATCGCGGCCCAGGTATAGCCGCGCGCCTCGAAGAATACGTCGTCGATAATCAGCCAAGGCGTCCTGGTGACTATGGTACGCCGGTCGTCTGTACTGACTTGCCGGGTATCCCCGGCACTGGCGCTCAAACGGTTGGAAAGGCTTCCCAGCCGTTTTTCCAATACCTCCAGATATTGGCGCAAATTGTCGGCGCGAGAATAAAAGTTTGCATCCCGTTTCATCAGACGGGAACGATAACCTTCAAGTGCTTCGATTCCTTTTTCGTATTCGGATTCCGATGACGGCAATTGCCAAGATTTATGATCGAAATAGAAAAATGGTTCGGCTTTTGCCAGATCCGGATCTTCCCTTGACTGGGTTTGGGCTCGCGCAATATGGTTGCGGAGCGCCGTGGTCGCATCGCGCAACGCCGTAAGAGCGCCGTACTCCCACGCGGGGATATTGTCCAGCAAAACACCCGGCGGGAAGACGTCGTTCACCAGAAAGCCGCCCGGCTTTTGTAACAGCGTTTCTCCGACCTGCACCAGAGCAGAAGCATATGTATATCCCAGGGGCAATTCCTTTGGATTCTTGATATTCGCGTGCCTCGCGGCAACTTCAAGAACGTCGAATTTACTTGGCTCCTTACTCCAGTACCATGTGATGGCGATGGAAATCAGTATTGTAACGGCAGCTAGAGCCCCGACCACCCAAACGAGCCCTTTCTCCGTTGTCGTTTTCGGACTGAGCACCCCCTTGATCCGGGAGGCGAATGACTCCGGCCGACTTTCGGTTTGTTCTGGCACTGACATGAATAAAGCCCTTTAGCGGTTTCCCGAATCAAACGATTATAGCGTAAAGGTTCTGCCTAAGTCATAGACGAACCGGAACGCCGCCTTTTGGCACGGGGATGCGATTGATCGTATACCGTCGCCAAATGCTGAAAGTCGAGGTGGGTGTAAATCTGTGTGGTACTGAGATTGGCGTGTCCAAGCAACTCTTGTACCGCCCGCAGGTCGCCGCTGGACTCCAGTATGTGACTGGCGAAGGAATGTCGAAGCATGTGAGGATGCACGTGTTCCGGCAATCCCAGTTTGCGCTGCCAGCATTCAAGACGCAGCTGAACCGTGCGGCCGGCGATTCGATTTCCTCTACTGCTGACGAATAGCGCCTTTTCGCCGGAGTGCGCATAGCGAGACCGCAATTCCAGCCACCGATCGATTGCCCGACACGCGCAACGCCCTACCGGTAGGATGCGAGATTTCTGACCTTTGCCATGCCGAACCAACACGGTTCCGGCGGCCAAATCCATATCCTGGATTTCTAGCGAGACCAGTTCGCTCAACCGCAAGCCTGAGGAATAGAAGAGCTCCCACATGGCTACATCCCGAATTTCCAGCTCGTTATCCTGCTCGCCCTCCAAAAGCCCTGTCATTTGGTCGGCATCCAAAAGTGCCGGCAGTTTTCGAGGCGACTTGGGTGGACGAATGCTCCGCGCCGGGTTGTCCGTAAGCTGACGCCGCTTCACCAAAAAATTGAGAAAGCTGCGGATCGCGGACAGTTCTCGTTGAAGACTGCGGCTGCCAAGTCCCTCTCGATGGCGGGACGCGATATGCTCACGAACATGCTGGGAGACTAAATCCTCCCATCGGGGTATACCGTGAAGATCGCAGTATTGCTTCAGTTGTGCGAGGTCGCGGGAATAATTGGCCAAGGTATGCGGAGAGACCCGCTGCTGGAACCGCAGAACATCCAGAAAGTCGGCGACCTGCTGCTCCGCGTCTTGTTGCATGAATACTAAGTTAAGCGGGTCAGCAAAGAAGCAAATCGGGCCGAAACGATTTCACCCAATTGACCGAGAAAGTGCAATCCCATACCGGCTTCGAATCGGCTCGCGTTACGGCTGCCGATAGCGAGCAACCCCTTGAATCCCGCGTGCTGCAAAGGTATCAGTGCGTATGAGAGCACCTCCGAGGCATCGTCGCCAAATACGTACTTAGCTTGGTCCGGGTGAGGTTTTCCGCAGTGGGGCTTGCCGGCTTCCAACACCGAAGCGAAAAGAATAAGCCCAGCATCATCCGACGGCATGTAAAGGTCGGCTATTGGGCTTGCAATCGCCGGCTGCATAATTTTTACGGTGATGAAATCGGCTTGAAAATACTCGTGCAGGCCCCATGTCAGACCGCCCAGGGCATCCTCTAAAGTCGTGGCGTCAAGCAAGGTCAGAGTCAATTGGTGAATGCGTTGATGCAACGCGTCGTTGTCGCGGGCGATTTGCAGAATATCGTTCAACTGCGCCTGAAGCTGCCGGTTATTATCCCGCAAAAGAGAGATTTGCCGTGATATCAGTGAAACCGCTTCCCCACAAGGATGCGGCACCTTCAGTATTTCCAGCAAATCCAATTGATTGTGAAAGAAATCCGGGTGTTGACGCAAATAGACCTCCACTTCTACAGCGGAGACGGTCTTTTCTTCATGACGCTTTGGCGTCTTTGGAGTAATCAAGCTCATAAATCGATTTCGCCCTCGAAAACGCAAACGGCGGGCCCGGTCATAAATACCGGCCTCCCCCGCCCTTCCCAACTTATGTTAAGTGAACCGCCGGAGAGGTCAACCTGGACCGGGCTGCTCAAATCCCCCTGCTCTATGCCGGCCACCGATGCGGCGCAAGCACCGCTGCCGCAGGCCAAAGTTTCCCCGGAACCGCGCTCGAAAACACGCAGCCGAATGTGATGTCGGTCGATGACCTGGGCGAAACCGATATTCGCTCGTTGCGGAAAGATCGGATGGCTTTCCAAGTGCGGCCCCAAGATTTCGACCGGAGCGTGATCGACGTCATCAACCTTTAGCACGGCGTGCGGATTACCCATCGACACGGCACCGAAAGGCCAAAGTTTTCCGTCTGCCTCAACCTCGTAAAGAACGGCTTCTTCTGTGATGTCCAAAGGAATTTCAGCGGGCGCGTGTCTGGGAATCCCCATATTGACGGTTACCAGACCGTCGCCCCGGTAGACCAACCGCAATTGGCCGGCATCGGTATCGACCACGATTTCATCTTTGTCGCACAAGCCGTGGTCGCGAACGAATCGCGCGAAGCAACGGGCGCCGTTTCCGCATTGCGCTACCTCGCCGCCGTCCGCATTGAAGATTCGATAGCGAAAATCGGCATTCGAACTGACCGGAGTTTCAACGACTAAAACTTGATCGCAACCGACTCCGAAATGGCGGTTTGCTATACGGCGGACCTTTTCGGGCGTCAGCGAAACGTTTTGACGCACGCCGTCGATCACAACGAAGTCGTTGCCAAGCCCGTGCATTTTGGTGAATTTCAGCGCCATCAATCTAATACGTGCTCACCCTGGAAAAGCTGTGCAGCAGTTTCCCGCTCACGGATCAGGTGAGTTCGAGCCCCATCCACCATGATCTCGGCGGGCCGCGGGCGAGAGTTGTAATTAGAACTCATGCTAAATCCGTAAGCACCGGAGGAGCGGATCGCCAGCAGATCGCCCTCAGTGAGCGAAAGCTCGCGCCCCTTGCCGAGAAAATCGCCCGTTTCACAAACAGGTCCGACAATATCGTAGATTTTCTTGTCCGCGGCGCTCGCCGGTCGAACCGGTACGACCTCCTGCCAGGAATCGTAGAGCGCGGGCCGAACGAGGTCGTTCATGGCGGCGTCGACGATGGCAAAATTCTTCTCCCGGTTGGATTTGAGATATTCCACACGGGTCAGCAGTATGCCCGCGTTGCCGATGATCGCACGACCGGGTTCAAGTAGGATCTCGTAATCCGTTTGCGTAAGCCGTTCCAGCAGTGCCGACGCGTATTCGCGGGGTTCGGGCGGTTGCTCGTCGCGATAGCGTATGCCTAAACCTCCGCCCACATCCAAGTGATGAATGTCGATCCCTTGCTCTTTCAACGTGGCGGCAAGCAGTAGAACGCGATCGAGCGCGTCTAAAAAAGGCTTGACGGACGTCAACTGAGAGCCAATATGACAGTCGATGCCTACTACGCAAAGATGCGGCATATCGGCGGCACGCTGATACTGATTCAGTGCTTCCTCGATATCGATGCCGAATTTATTTTCCCGGAGTCCGGTGGATATATACGGATGGGTAAGCGCGTCCACGTCCGGATTCACGCGCAGCGAGACCGGAGCCTTCATTCCGTGTTCTCCGGCAATCCGGTTTAATCGATCCAATTCGCCCGGAACTTCAACGTTAAAGCAACGAATGCCGACTTCGAGTGCTCGGCGTAATTCATCCTCACGCTTGCCCACTCCGGAAAAGACGATCTTCGCAGGGTCGCCGCCGGCCGTTAAAACCCGTTCCAGCTCGCCGACGGATACGATGTCGAATCCCGATCCCAGACGCGCCAGAACGTTAAGCACCGCCAGACTGGAGTTGGCCTTCACCGCATAGCAGACAAGATGCGGCCTACCGGCGAAAGCATCGTTAAAAGCCCGCCAGTGACGCTCGATCGTAGCTCGCGAATAGATATAACACGGTGTGCCGTAGCGCTCCGCGATGGCCGATAACGGCGTATCTTCGGCGTACAATGCGCCGTCGCGATAATTGAAATAGTCCATCAGCGTTGTTCTTGTTTTGAAGACGGATCTTCGCTGGGAAGATAAAGCGGCCCCTTTTGGCCGCAAGCGGAGAGTGCGAGACTGAGTAAAATCAAAGGCAGGAGAATTCGGAACAAAAGGGACATGGCTCTCGGTTTGTGGGTCGTGTCGACAAATGATCAGGGTCATTCTAAAGGAAAATCGGGTTTTGGCCCAATGCGCGGGCCGACGCCACACCGTTTATCGCAGAGAACCGCCGATTGAATCACACCCATGCCTCTCCGGAATCTCATCGATGCCGGATATATGAAACCAGCCGATTACCCACTCGTCTTAGGTTCTGTTGACATTTCGGGAGCTCTCCGGCGATGTCGCTCGCCATTTACGAAATGGCGAACCGATTAGCAGTCACGGAGAATGAATGGCGTATCCTCTTTCCGATTTTGGCGGCTCAAAAACATGTATATATCGGCGCGGAAGTGCAATGTCGTCGCTTCATGGATGCGGTTCTGTGGGTTCTACGCAGTGGCGC
>Ga0196971_1000271_pt1 | contig 46876 bp, 79 predicted proteins | sample S1v_1013CmetaG_FD_148660 | JGI IMG/M metagenome (GOLD analysis project Ga0196971, IMG submission 148660) | Soil microbial communities from Anza Borrego desert, Southern California, United States - S1+v_10-13C | ecosystem: Environmental > Terrestrial > Soil > Desert | place: USA: California... | reverse complement strand
TCAGCTCCTCGATCCAGCCGGCCGCGCGCGTGTCGCCGTGCTCGCTCGCGTGCTCCCAGTCGATGAGCATCGGCAGCTCGGTCGCCCGCACGACCTCTTGCGCGTCGCGCACGGTGAACTTGCGGCCATCGCGCGCCTCGACGTGCGGACCGAGCGGCAGGATGTGAATCCACTGCGGCCGGTCTTCGGCGCAGGGCTCGACCTCCACAGCGAAGCGCATCAGCGCTTGGCCGGAGCGGAGCGTGCCGAGGTGCTCAGCCTGCGTGCCGTTCATGTGCCAGCACGGTGCTGGCCTCGCCGCCACGCGAGCAACGTGGCGAAGAGCTAGTCCTGTGCAGGCGCGCGCACGGCCGTCACGTCGTACCACGCCGCGTGCGCCAGCTCTGCAGCATCGCGCGCGCCTACGCCGGCCACCTTCAAAAATGAGACGCCGATCGCGAGCAGGCACCAGGCCGTGTCTCGGTCGATGGGGAGCACGCCATCATCGTGCGCCCGCTCCAGCAGCTTCACGATCTCCTCCATGCGTCGCTGCCGCTCTGCGTAGGAGTCGGCCATCAGCGTGCCTGCCCCTGGCGCGCAGCAGCGCGTGCGATGCCGTCTAGCTCGGCGGCTATGGCGATGCGCTCGAGCGCGTCGCACGCACGGTCCGCCAGGTGAAACGAGTACCAGAACACCGCGATGCCGATGGCGAGCGCCACCAGGTTGCCGACCAGCACTGCCGACCCTTCTCCCCTCATGCAGCCGCTCCTTTCACTTGCGCCCCTTGGTCTTTGGCGCGCGCTTCTTCAGCGCCTGGTCGCGCCCCTCGCCGGGCCGCTTGTCGAAGCCTGGGTCGATGCCCTTGCGCACCATGATGGTCTCGCCCGTGCGCTTGTTCTGCCACGGCACGAGCGGCACGCGCGGGCGCGTGGTGATGACCGGCTGCTTCGTCTGGCGCACGTGTCCCGTGGGATTGCCGTCGTCATCGAGGATGGGCTCGGGCTCGCCGGCGACGATGCCCTGGTCGACGAGCCGCGTGTACTCGGTCTTGGTCACGCTGCGGACCGCGCACTTGCAGTTGTAGCCGTTCGGCGGAAAGGCGTAGCTCCAGAAGCTGTCCTCGACCGGCAGGAGCACGCCGTGCCAGGCGAGGTGCTGCTCGCGATGGCGCTGGCTCGGGCCGACCTGGTAGAGCAGGTAAGGGCGCTGCGTCGCGCTCTTGAGAATGCGCTCGTACTGGCCGACTGCGCGGCTCGCGCGCAGGTTCGTGTCGAACACGAGCTTGAGGCGCTGCGGCGGCTTCACGAGGACCACGTCGCCGGTCTCCGGGTCCTCGACCTCTTGCTCGTCCCACCAGCCGAGCGACTTGAGGCGCGGCTCGATGTTGCGCTTGAACGAGGCAAACGAGTGCCCCTGCTCCAGCGCGATGTCCAGCTCCTCCTGCATCACGGCGAGCACGTCCTCGCGCATCACCTTGGCAGCGGTGAAGGCCGTGTCGTGCTCCTTGCCCCAGACGTCGCGGTAGTCGAAGCCGGGGCGCAGGCGCTTGTCGCGCCAGTACGCGAGCACGTCGCGCGGGATGGGACCCGGCTTGATGTCGCGGTCGGCGAAGAGTTCAAGCACCGGGTTCATGCATCCCCCTTGCGAGGTGGTAGCGCGCGCGGCTGTGAACCATGATGCGCGCGAGCAGCACGAGCGTGGCCAGCAGAAGCAGCGCGATCATCGGGCGCAGGTAGCGCTCTTCGCCAGCGTCGTCCGCCAGCGCGATGATGACGACGGCGATGATGGCTCCGTCGAGCACGAGCTGCGCGACCGTGAGCCGCTTGAACCAGAGCGCCGCCTCGATGGCGCGCGCGGCGTGCGCCTCGGGCGTCACGGCGCCCCGCGTGCCGTCGCGATGAGGTCTGCGAGCAGCTGCGCCGCGCGCGCGTCGCGGTACGCCTCGGCGTCGCGCTGCAGCTCGATGAAGGGGCGCAGCAGCTCCTCGCGGTAGTTCGCGAGCACGATCGACAGCATGTGCTCGTCGTCGCGCGAGCTGCTGTAGCAGGACGCCAGGTCCTTCTCGCGCCGGTTCGGCTCAGTCACGGCTTCACCTCGTCGGTCGCATCGCCGACGCCGCGGAGCTTGAACATGCCGCGCGAGAGCGCCACGACCAGCGCGCCCACGTCGAGCACCTCGCCTTCGTCGCGCGCGAGCTCCTCGAGCTTGGCGCGCGCCTCGTCGTAGCTCTCCGCGTCCTGCAGCTCGGCGATGAGGCGCCCGACGTTGCCCTCGAGCAAGGGGCGCCACTCGGCCAGCCGCTCGGCGAGGTCTTCGTCGGTAGCGTCGTAGGGCTCCTGGCCAGGCGCGCGCCGGGCGAGCTGCTCGCGGTTCATCTCGCTCGACTTGCCGTCGCCTTCGATCTCGTCGTCCTCGTCGGCCGGTTCGTCGCCCTCGGCGTCGCTGCCGTCCGTGTCGCCCACGGGGCCGCGCTTGCCATCGGGCGGCTCGGTGGCCGGGAGCTGGCGTGGCGCCAGCAGCTCGGCGCCGGGCTCGGGCTCGGCCAGGCCGATGCGGTCGCGGACCTCGCTCGCCTGCACGCGCCCGCCGAGGTCGACGTAGGTCTTTACGTTCTGCATGAACGCCGTCACGTCCTCGCCCTCGTCGACCATGATGGTCACGGTCGGGTATGCCTCCTGCGGACCAAAGTTCAGGTCGCAGAACGGCTTGACCAGGTCGCGGTTGATGGTCGCGCTCAGCGCGCGCGCGTCGGCCGCAAGGATGTCCATGCGCACGCGCTCGTGCGTCTTCGACTGCGCCAGCGACGAGCCATCATCGGTCGTCATGGTCTGCCCAAGGACGAGCTTCGAGGTCTGCTTGTCCCAGTACACCGCGCACGACTCGAACAGCGTCTGGTTGCCCGAGCCGCTCTTGGCCTCGAGCACTTCGACTTCCATCTCAGCGGGGATGACGGCGGCTGCGTCCGAGCCGAGCGCGCGCACGGCCTTGAGGAGCTTGGGCGCCTTGTCGGCCTGGTGCGCCGGGTACTTTCCGATGCGGACCGGCATGCCGTAGATGTCGAGGAACGCGAGCCAGTCGGCGACGCACCACCGCTTGGCTGCGTACGCGACGGCGGCCGTGCGCGCGATGCCGGTGCGGATGGGGATGCCGCTGCGCAGCTTTGGCTGGTGGATGATCCACTTGTACGGGTCGAGCGGCACGCCCTCGGGCTCGGTGTCCGTGCGCAGGAGCGGCACGGTCATCGTGTCCTTGTCGAAGACGAACAGCCGCTGGGGCCTGAACTCGTAGCGCACGGGCGTCCACGCCTCGGGCTCCTGCTGCCACACGATCTCGACCAGGCTGATGCCCTTCATGACGGCATCCATGAGGTCAAGCACGAGCCCCTCGAACTCGGGCTTGGCAACGAGCTGCTCGACGGCGGTCGCAAGCTCCTTGGCCTCCTCGCTGTCGTCGTGCGCCTCGACGAGCACGGGGCAGCCGGCGACGCCGAGCTTGCGCGTGAACACGACCGAGGCAAGGTGCGGCTCGCGCTCCTCCATCTCCTCGGCCAAGACGAAGTACGCCTCGGGGCTGCCTTCGTCGGCTTCGCGCATCAGCGCGCCGAGGCGCTGCGGGGAGAGCGTGTCGGCGACCTCTTGGCGGTGCGGGCTGATGACGCTGCCGGCGCGCGGCACGGCCTGCAGCTTGGTCAAGCGCTTGGCGGGGATCGTGGACACCTTGGCCATCAGAACACTCCTCGACGCGTGCCACTCGCGCGCGGCAGCTCGTCGTCCTCGTCGTCATCGTCGTCTTCGTCGCGCCCCCTGTACAGCTCGGGGTGACGGGGGTCTGGCGCGGCGTGGTAGTCCACGGCAAAGGCGCCGCTCGTCAGCACCTGAAAGGCGCCGCTCAGCGCGTCCATGATGTCATCGTGGCGCCGGCCGGGGAAGCCCTCGAGCTCCGCGAACAGCTCGGGCAGGTACTCGCGCTGCAGGAGCGCCACGCGCCCCGCCTTGGCCAGCGGGCTCCAGACCTTCGCATAGGTGGTCTTGTCCTGGCGCGCGATGATGCTGTCGAAGCTGTAGCCGAGCAGCACGTCGCGCATGCGCTCGCGATCGACGACGCCGGCTTGGCCGGGGTCCTGCCAGGCTCCGACCTCGCACGCGACTCCATCAGACTCGGCGGTGTGCCGGATGAGCGCCTCGACCTCGGCAGGTCCTGCGCGCAAAGAGACCAGGTCCTCGACCACGTAGCGGCCGTCATCGAGCTGCGCCACGCGCACGCCGCGCGTCCAGTCAGGGTCAGGGTTCGCGTTGCTCGGGCTCGTGGCTGCCTTGTCCCAGAAGCGGATGCGCCGAACGACGTTGCGCTCCTCGATGCGCTCGAGCACGCGGCACCACGTGCGGTCGAAGAAGTCGCCTGCGCTATCGCGTGCGTTCCAGTCGCCGTCCCTCAAGCGACGCGCCTGCGCGCCGGGGATGAGGTTGAGGCGTGCGACGTAGCCGGGGTCTGCCTCGAGCAACGCCCTGTTGTCGCTCACGCGCGCGCGGATGAAGGTGGCGCTCATAGGCTCGGGGCGCACATCGTCAGGCCCGTTCGGCAGCTCGCCGCGCGCGCGGATGCGGCGCGGGTCGATGGCCACGACTTCCTCGGGCGTGGCTGCCCAGTGGATGCGCTCGTCGAGGCGCACGAACCAGCGGATGACCCCTGAGCGCTGGTCGAGCGCGCGGCCATCGGGACCTATCCACCAGTCGATAAACTGCCGAATCCAGCTGTCGGGGTCGGGGTTCGTCGATGCGCGGATGCGGCGCGGGATGCGCTGCGAGCCACGCACGCGCGAGATGAGGTACCAGAACTGCGCAGCCGTGAAGTGCGAGCACTCGTCGAAGCCGAGGTAGGAATACTGCTTCGATTGATACGAGAACACCGAGTGCTCGTACTGCGCGTGCCTGAACTCGATGACGGCGCCGCTCGGAAAGCGCCAGTCGAGCGTCGGGTGCTCGCGCGGCACGCCGCCAAGGTGCGGGTAGATGCGCCGTGCCTCCTCCCAGATGGAGCCGCCGCCCGTCAGCTCGGGGCTCGTGCGCCGGAAAATTGCCGCTGCGTAGCCGGGCACGGTCGCGTAGCGCCCGGCCTCGTACGCGAGGGACCACGTCTTGCCGCCGCCCGCACTCCCGCCGTAGATGGCGATGTCTGCAGGCGTCGAGGAGAACGCGGTCTGCGGGCCGGGCTGTGGCGCCACGCGGCGGATGCGGGTCAACGTCGCCTCCTGTCGTGCTCGCGCACGATGTCGCGCGCGCGCTGGCGCACGACGCGCTCGACTTCCTCGACGGGGATTTCGAGCTCGCGCGCAAGCAGGTCGATGGACACGCCTGCCATGAAGCGCGTGATGATGAACTCGTCGCGCGACTGCGGGCGCAGGGTCATAGCAGCGCCTGCCTACCGCAGCGCTCGCAGCGCACGAGCAGCTGTCCGCCGAGAAGCTGGTGCCCACGGTCGAGGTGCAGCCCGAGGAAGCAGAGGATGCGCCCGATCATGGCTTCAGCTCCCGGCATTCGGCGACCGGGTGGTGCTCGATGCACGTCCGGTACACCGAGCGCACCGAGCTCGCGCTGCCGAACGCCAGCCCCACGAAGAAGCCGGCGATGAAACCGAACGTGAGCGCGAGGCCGCCTTCGACGGGGCTCACCGCTCGCCTCCCTTCGCACGCGCTTCGAGCAGCTCCGCTGCCTCTAGATAGGCCCACGCAGCGCAACCCTTGCCGTCCTCGTCCTTCGTCGCCGAGCGACGCCGGAACTCCGCCGCGAGCTGCTCGACCCAGGCAGGCGGCGGCAAGACGTGCGGCGGGTCGATGCCGTACTGTGCACGCAATACACGCAAGCACTCATCCAACTCACCCATGCGGCCATGCCACGTCTCGCCTGATGCCAGCACGAGCAGCGCCGCTTCGAGCGCGTCGGCTGCGCGAGGGTGCGGGTTGATGCGCAGGTGCTCAGCGACCACCGTCCGACCGTTCGCCTGTTGCACTGGCCCCAGCACGCACAGAGCGTCCCCGTCCCACTCGATACGCGCATGCGGCCACACGCGCCTCGCAAGCTCAGTCAGCCTCGCCAGCCGCTCGTCGTCGCTCATGGTCGCTCCCATCGCAAGAGGTCCTTCTCGAGCATCTCTGCCATGGTGCGCATCGCGACGGCCAGCATGCGCATGGACGAGGCGGGCTCGCCCTCGGGCATCTTCTCTGCGCGCTCGGCGAGCAGGTCGGCCGTGGCGCGCGCCGCCTGCGCGTGCGTGCGGATGCGGTCGTAGCTCGCGGCAATCTGCGCCTCGAGCGCGTGCAGGCGCGCCGACTGCGCGTAGGACGCGCGCAGGAGCTGCTCGACGCGCGCCGGGTCTGCTGCCAGCTCGCGCGCCATGTCTTGCATCGTCATAGCCCCTCGCAGGCGTCGTACTGGTCTTCGAGCGGTGGCGCCTTCAGCAGCTCGGCGATGTGCTGGTCGATAGCCGTCATGCGCGACTGGTACTGCGCGCGCGCGAGGCGCTGGATGCGGCGCTGGTCCTCGACCTTGCGCTGGCGGGAGGCCATGCCCTCGAGCGCCTCCAGCTCGCCGGTCGCCCAGCGGGAGAGCATGTCGCGCACGCCGGCAGAGGCGGCGAAGCGCGCGCGGCAGGTGCGGGAGGAACAGCCGGTCGAGCGACCAGCGGTCACGTCCTCGAGCCAGACGATGCGCTCGATGCCGCAGACGCACCGGCAGCGCACGCGCTCTCGCAGGTCGGGCTGCGAGGGCCGGCGCCTGGCACGCGCCACGCGCGCGAGGATCGTCCAGCGCTGTCCGGTGCTCTGCATCGGCCTACGCCTGCCCGTTCAGCGCGCGCGCGGCGTGCTCGACCGTGTCGTGCGTGGACTCGACGATGGCCGAGCCGTCGCCGTTCACGCGCACGACGGCTGCGGCAGCAGGCGCGCCGTTCGTGCCGTCGACGACGGCCACGCCGCGCAGGTCTGGGTCGGTGGCGCGAGCGACAGCGACGGTGCCGTCCAGGCCGTAGGCGATGCCGTGCTCCTCGGCGATGTCGCGCTGCTCCTCGGCCGAGTGCGGACGGCCGACAGGCTGCTTGTGCTGCAGGTCGGTGGTCTCGACGTCGCTGCGCTCGGTGTCGCGCGCGTCGCCGATGGCGAGCTGGACGCGCGCGAGCTCCGCCTCGGCGTCGCGCCGCTGCGCGGTCACGGCATGGAGCTGGGCAGCGAGCCGAGACTGGCGCTCGATGAGCTTGGCGAGGGCATTGCGCTTGGCGTCGCGTAGCTCGAGCAGCTTGTCGGAGAGGCTGAGAGGGCGGCGCGTCTTTCGGGGCGTCTGGTCTTCACTCATCGGGATCCTCGTAGGCGACGGTCACGCGGTCTTGGGGCACGCTCTCGCCGTCGGTGTCGATGGCGTGTCCCTCTGCAAGCTGCAGGTCGCTGATGGCCGCGCCCTCGGGCACCGGCACGGGGTAGAGGAGGATGACCTTCTCGTCGTCGAGCGCGTCGATGCCCTGGCGCACCGCGCGCCCCTGCTCGGCGAGGCGCTCTCGGCGCAGCTGGTCGTGCGCGGCGGCGCGCCAGTCGCCGCGCTTGGCGGCGCCCGTGATGACCATCTGCATCGCGACGCGGTGCATCGCGCGCGCGCGCTCGACCGTGTCGACGAACGAGGCGTAGGGCTCGACCCCGCGCCGTCCCTTGGCCATCCACTTCTTGCAGGTGTCGGGCTTCACGCCGGCCGCCTGGCACGCCATGGCGAGCGACGCGCCCGCGTTGACGAAGCCGCGGATGGTCTCTTGCAGCTGCGGCGTCAGCTCTGGTTTCGGCCCCGGTCGACTCACGAGCGCCTCACTCGACATTGGTCCTCCGCTCAGTCTGCGGACGCGCGCGCGGACGGTGGACGATTCCGCGTCGGCCGCTTGGGTTGGGGCACCTGCGCATCTCGATCTGGTACGCGTCGAGCGCCTTCACGATGGGCGAGGTGCTGCAGCCGAACTCGGCCGCGAGCGCGCGAATGGACCAGCCGGCCTCGTACATCGCCGCAACGCGCGCCTCCTGCGCCTCGGTGAGCACGCGCTGCCATGGGCGCGGCGTCTTCATCGCTGCCTCTGCTCGGCGTTGTCGCGCAGGCGCGCGCTCGCCCAGCGGTGAAGCCCCGTGAGCGCGGCCCACTCGCTCATCACCATCGCCTCGGCCTCGTTGTCGTCGTCGAGCGAGACGCCGGCGACGAGCGCCGCCCAGCGCAGCGCCGCGCTCTTCCAGTCGTCGCCCTCCGAGAACTTCAGCCCCTTGAGCACGACGCGCCACTCGTGCGGCGCTGCAAAGAGGCGCTGCGTCTTGGGATGGTTGCGCAGGTCGAGCAGCGTCGACCACGCGCCACGCGCGGCGCCGAGCGCGAGCGGCTCGGTGTCGTCCTTGTGCCGAGTCGGCCGCCCGTCGCTGGAGTAGCGCGCGCGGTCGGCACGGCCGCAGTTGCGATGGTCCTCGAAGACGACGAGCACGTTCTGCCAGCTGAAGCGCTCGAGCTGGCGCAGCTGCTCGAGCGCGCTGACCTTCTGGTCGGTGGTGATGGCGCTGCCGTGCAGCACGATGCGGCGGGTCGTGCGCACCGCCCATCCGGAGCGCGTCGCCTGGTCGATGGCCAAGAAGTAAACGGGGTCTCCCGAGCGATGGCTGAGCGCCCGAATGGCGTCGTCCCAGCTCACGCCAGTACCCAGACCCGGCCAGCCCGCGGGACCGCCAGAATGCGTCAGCTGGAGGGCTTGCCGGCGCTGTTTCATGGCGCCCTCCCGGCCGGGGCGCTGGATTGGGGTGTGTAACCCGCGTTTCGGCGTTTCGGGACCCCTACGGGGTTCCCGATAACGCCAGACGAAACGGTGTTACGGGCGTTTCGGGAAGCACCCCGAAACACCCCGAAACACCCCGAAACGGTATCGCGTAGTGTCACGTCCTCACCTCGAGGCGCAGGCAGCCGTCGACGAGCACGACCTCGCGGTCGTGGAGCATGCGGTTCAGGGCGGCGAGGTTGTGCGCGGCGGTGCCGTCGACGAGCGCGAGCACGTCGCGCCGGCTCGTGCAGGTGCGGTGCTGGCGCAGCGTGGCGCGCACGCGCTCTTTGGCGGCGTGCATGCGCTCGGCCTGGCGCTTGTCTGCCTTTTCCTCGGGCGTCTGCACGACGCACGCTTCGAGCTCGCGAAAGCGCGCGGTCTCGAAGTCGAGGCGCACGCGCAGCTCGGGCTTGCCGGAGCGGACGCGGTTCTTGGCCACGTCGAGGTGCACGACGCCGGGCTCGCCTTGCACGGCGCGCACGCCGACGAGGAGGCTTGAGCTGTACTCGATGGCGCGCGACTCGGCGGCGGCGCTGAGCGTGGTCTCTTGCGCGCGCTCGGTCGTGCGGTAGCCGGCGCGGCTCATCTCGCTGATGGCGATGACGAGCGTGCCGGTGTCGGCGATGCGCTCGAGCTGCTGCATGACGGCGCCGATGCGCGCGCGCTCGGTGTCGGTGTGCTCGGCCGCGCGGCACGGGACCTTCTGCACGCTGTCGACGATGAGCACGCGTGGCGCGTCGCCAGCGCGCGCGTCGAGGTGCTCGGCGGCGGCTTCGAGCGTGCGTGCGCCGTCGCGGAAGGGGTCGACGATGCAGAGCCTTGGTCGGGCGCGCAGGCGCACGGCGAGCGCACGGCGCAGGGTCGAGTGCGGCGACTCGAGGCCGTCGCGTGCGAAGCCTTCGAGCTGGCCGAGGCGGACCACGATGCCGTCGCGGCGCTCGTCTGCCGCGACGAAGGCGACGGCGCAGCCGGCGCGCTCGAGCGTGTCGCCGAGCCAGGTGGCGAGCGTGGTCTTGGCGGCGCCGGGCGCGCCGACGAGCGTGACGACGACGCCGAGCGGGAGCCCTCCGCCGAGCGCTTCGTCGAGCGTGTCGAAGCCGGTGGGAAAGCGCCGGCCGTCAAAGCGCATCGTCTCGACGTAGTCGGCGAGGTCGGGAACGGCGGGACCTTTGGGCGCGCGGTGCTGGGCGAGCTGCTGCTCGGCGCGCTCGAGCAGAAGGAGCGCGGCGGCGAGGTCGGGCGCGCCGGTCTGGGCCTTGTGGGCGACGAGCGAGCTTGCGCTGGCAAGGTCGCGCAGGCAGCGCAGCTCGCCGAGGCGTTCGACGGGCACGTCGCGCGGCGGGACGGTGTCGGTGAGGCTGAGGAGGTACTCGTCGCCGCCGACGCGCGCGAGCATGCCTTGCTCGCTGAGGCGCGTGCGGAGCTGCACGGTGTCCATGGCACGGCCCAGCTCGACGAGATCGCAGAGCGCGCGCCAGACGAGGCCGTTGGCGCCGCTGTAGAAGTCGGCCTCGCAGAGCTTGCGGGGGTCGGCTCCATGCAGGATGCAGGCGGCGAGTGCGTCGCGCTCGAGCGCGAGGTCGGCGAGGGCTTGGGCGGGGCGCGCTGCGCCGCGAGCTGCGGTCACGGCCTGCACCACGGTCCTTCGGGAAGGAGAGATCGACGGGCTGCGCCGTACGCGTAGCCGTGGGTCATCATCATCGCGTTCGCCCCTATCGGTCAGGCCACAAGGCGCATCGCGCCCCGGCCGCTCACGAGCCAGCCAAGCTCCACGTCGAGCAGCGCGGCAATCGCGCGCAGGTCGTCGAGGCACGGGTCGCGCCGGGCTTGCTCCCAGCGGTACACGGTGCCGGTCGTCCGCCCGAGCTGCTCAGCGAGCGCGCGAACGGTCATGCCTCGGAGCTGGCGCGCGTGTCTGACGCGCCGCCCCGCATCCCCCTTGCCCATCGCGCAGCAGTCTAGACCGCAGCGGTCTAATGCTGCAAAGGGACAGACACCTTGGCATAGCGCGCTGGCGCGCAGCGAGTAGGATGGAGCGTAGAATGGAACACTTGCAGGCTTCGCAAGCGGACGGTGGATTTCCCGCAAGACTGAAAGCACTGCGGCTTCGTGCCGGGTACGAGTCGCAGGCGGCGCTAGCGCGCGCGTGCGGCTACGACCAGATGACGGTGCACCGGCACGAGCAGGCGACGCGCAAGCCGAGCCCGCGGAGCATCCAGCGGTACGCGGAGGTGCTCGGGGTGAGCCCGGCGTATCTGCAGTGGGGCGTGGGGAGCGAGACGCCGAATGCGCCGCGCGCGGTGCTCGGGTACCTGAGCCGGCACGCGGTGGCGGAAGAGACGCGGGCGCGCCTCATGCGCATGCCGTGGCCGTTGCTCGTCGACGGCGACGTGACCGAGCGTCACGTGGCGGAGGTGCGGCGGATGCTGGATCGTAACCTCGGCATTCCGGCATCCTTACCGGATGGTCAGACAGAGCTACCGCTCGGCCGTCGAGACGTACCTCAGCACGCGGCCCGTTCCTGAGCCCATCGCGCGCACGCTGCGCGCCCTCGATGCGGACGAAGTTGGTCTCGCCGACCGGCACGTGACCAGCCAGCACCTTGACGACCTGCGCGCGACGCTCGAGCGCCTGCGCATGGACGCGCGTCCGCGCAGCCTCGCGCGCTGCGGCGGCTGGCACCCGTGCACCGTGGACCGCCGCGCGAGCGCGTAAGCGCCGCTTCTGGTCCAACCAATCGGGCCAATCCAGGACGCCCGTAGCGTTGCACGAAGTGCCCGAAAAACTGCGCTCCCGGCCGGGATAACGGCTGGTCCTTGTGCCGCTGCGGTATAGACTCCTCTGGTCTATGCCACTGAACGACAACAGAGCGCGCACGGTGCGCCGCTACAGCGTCGAGGACGCGTCCGGCGAGGTGCTCGCCGACGACGTGCCGGAGCGCGACCTGGCGGTGCGCCTGGCGCGCGAGCACGCGGGGCGCGCGTTCGCCCATGGGCGTGTCGACTGGTGCCGGGTGCCGGTGCGCTGGGAGGTCTGGTGATGCGTGGCTGCGCCTTGGACTGCGGCGCGTGCGCGCGCTGCGACGTGGCCGACTTCGACCGGCACGGCGACGAGGAGACGCGCTGCGAGTGCGAGGCGTGCCGGCGCGTGCGTGCGCGTGCCGATCGCGAGGTGGCCTTCGTGCCGGTCCACGGCGGGATTTCCCGTTGGGCGCTCGACGCGCTCGGCGGACGTGAGTGGTTCGCTGAAGAGGAGTGAGTGATGCACTGGTATGTAGAGGCGCTGCGGAGCGAGCCGCAGCCTGACGGCGTGTTCGTCGTGCGGCGCGTGTCGCCGACGACGTGGATCGCGGTGCTGGAGCGCGACGGCGAGGAGCCCCGGTCGATCGGCTACTTCAGCAACGTCATGTCGGCACAGTCGGCCTGCCTGCGCTTTGGCTACGTGACCGAGGAGGTGGCGTCGTGAGCCGCCTCTACGAGCTAACCGGCGCGTACGCGGAGATCGCCGAGCGCGTGGCCGACGGCGACGAGCTGTCGAGCGGCAAGCTTGCCGAGCTGCACGACGCCATCGAGGTGAAGGCCGCTGCGATGGTGCGCATCCTGCGCGAGCTGGACCTCGACATCGACAAGGTCGACGACGAGCTGCAGCGCCTTGCCGCGCGCAAGAAGGCGGCCGTCGCGAACCGCGAGCGCCTGCGCTCGTACGTGCGCGACTGCATGGAGCAGGCCGGCGTGACGAAGCTGCGCGCCGGCACGTTCTCGATGAGCGTGTGCGACTGCCCCGAGCGCGTGGTCGTGCTCGACGAGGACAAGGTACCCGAGGCGTACACGCGCGTTCGGCGCGAGGTCGACAAGGCCGCAATCCTGCGCGCCTACAAGGACGACGGAGAGGTCGTCCCCGGCACCGCCATCGAGCGCGGTCGCCGTCTGGTGGTTCGGTGAGTGAAGTAAGGAGGACCAAGTGAGTAAGGAAGCCAAGATGATGTATCACATGGAGCTGGACATCGAGCTGACGGCCGACGAGATGCGCGCCGTCCGCGCGTCCGTAAATGCGCCCGGTGGACGCAGTAACTACGACGCGCTCGTCACGTTCATTCAGCGCCAGATTGCCAGCGGCATCAGCAACGCAGTCGAGGCGTCACGATGAGCGGCGAACTCGCAAAGGCGCTCGCTGCCGCGCGCGCGGAGCTATCGGGCAAGGTCTACGCGGCCGGCTGGAACGCGCACAATCGCTACGCGTACGTCGGCCATCGCGACGTGCTCGCGAGCGGCGTGCGCGAGGCGCTGTCGAACCACGGCCTCGCCGTCGTGCAGACGAGCGTGGAGTACGTCGGCGAGCTGCCGGGCGGCAAGAACGTCGTGCTCCTCTGGCGCGGGACGTATCGCGTGCTGCACAGCTCGGGCGAGCACATCGACATGACCATCCAGGGCACGTGCCAGCACAACGACAAGGCCGCCTACCAGGTGAACACCATGCTGGACCGGACCATCTACCTGCGCTTGCTCGCGCTGGCCGGGTCGAGCGAGGAGGAGACCGACGACGACCGAGACCACCGCGCGCTGAAGAAGGAGGCGCAGGAGAATGGTCCGCCACCTGCAGACGCGCCGAACCCCACGGACAAGGAGGTCGCGGACCTGGTGACGCGGCTCAGCCAGGCGCAGACGAACGCCGAGGTCGACAAGATCCGTGCGGACGGCGAGGCCATCCGCGCGCGCATGACCAAGGCGCACAAGCTCGCGATGGCCGAGGCCAAGGACGCCGCCCTCAACCGCATCGCCAACGCGCAGCACCAGGCGCAGAACGGCGGTGCGGCATGATCCGCGAGTACACCGTGTACAAGCGCGAGGGTCTCGGCGCGGGCGTGGTCGACACCTCGGTCGGCCGCTTCACGTCGCTCGTGCAGGCGCTACGCGTGGCCGCTGCGCGCGCGTGCGTGCCAATCGAAGAGGCGCAAGAGATGGACGGCGACGACCCGCGCGAGTGGGTGAGCTTCAAGGGATGGGGCGGGTTCTTCTACGTGGGAGGTGAGCTGTGAGAGATCAAGTGAACGAGTACGGACTCACCTTCGCCGAGTGGCTCGGCGCAGCCGGCTACGGCGAGCGCGCGCTCGCGTTGCTCGAGGCGTGGCAGAACGGCGAAGACCCGACCGACCACGCCGCCGAGCTGCAGCACGCGCGCCACGCGGAGGTGCAGCCATGAACGTCTGGTCCATCACCGGCAACCTCGGGCGCGACCCGTCCCTGCGCGCCATCAACAACGGCGACCCCGTGCTGAACCTGAGCGTGGCGGTCAGCAGACGCGCCAAGGTCGATGGCCAGTGGCAGAACGTGACCCTCTGGGTCGACGTGACGCTGTTTGGCCGGCGCGCCGAGGCGCTGCACAAGATCCTCGCCAAAGGCATGCGCGTCGGCGCCACGGGCGAGCTGAACCTGCGCGAGTACCAGGCGCGCGACGGCACGACCAAGCACCAGCTCGAACTCATCGCGCGCGACGTCGAGCCGCTCGACAAGGCAAGCGAGGCACGCCCGCAGGGAGGCGCACGCGAGCACCGCGACGACTTCGCGCATGGCGGCTACGGGTCGCAGCGACGGCCACCCGACGCGAAGTTCGCGATCGACGAGGACGACGACATTCCGTTCTAGGTGGATTCCACCATTCCCAGCTAGGGACTGGTGTCCGATAATCCACCTTATGGGACAGGAGGCTGCTCGCGTTCGCGAGCGGCCCATGCGTCGATCTCGCGCATCTTGGCGCGATGGTGCCGCTCGATGAGCACGAGCCCGACAAGGCTCAGGAGCCCGAGCGCCAAGACCCACCAGCCATGCGGGTCGTCTTCGGCGAGGCGCTGGAAGGCCAAGAGCAGCGTCAAGCCGACGACCACGATCGAGAAGCTGTTGCGCTTCAGCGTGTCTCTCATCCGGCAAGCATAGAGCGCCCCGTGAGACACTGGCTGCCATGCATCGCATCGACCACGCAACGCGCGCCGTCGACCTGCACGGCCCCGGCAAGGATGGCTTCACGGGCGGAGACCCCGTGCAGGGCCTCGCCGGCACGACGGTCACGGCCGACTGGCTGAACGCCATCCAGGAGGAGATCGCGAACGCCGTCGCGCTCGGCAACGTCGCGCTCGCGAAGGGCGCCAACAACCAGCTCGCGCAGGTCATCGCCGCGCTCACAGCAGACGACCCCGAGGCGCCGCCCGAGCAGACGCCCGTCGTCGACCGCGTCTCGTACGTCGGTCTTCAGGACATCCGCTGCGTCATCGCGCCTGACCTCGGCGCGACCTACGGCTGGGCCATCAATCCCGACTTCGAGCTGAACGCGCGCGCGGCCGGCATCCGCGCGCGGCACGCGATCAACATCCCGACTGGCGCCGAGGTGAGCTTCGTCGAGGCCGCCGTGTTCGGGCCTGGCGTGAAGCTGCATCTGTTCCGCGAGACCTACGCGGCAAACGGCGCGAGCCCCGCATCGCAAGGTGCGCGCGTCACGGACGTGGTCGACCAGGATGGCGTGTGGAACGTGCTCAACTGCACGGCAACGGCGCTGCAGAACAAGGCGACGAGCCGCATGATCGTCGAGCTCGAGGCATCCGGCAACGCCGTGCCGCTCGTCGGCGGCTACGGCCTTTTTCGCTGGCTGCGCATCGGGTGGCGCGGACTCGCGACGCTGCCTGACACGGTCTAAACGTCGGCGGGCGGCTGCGTCAGCTCGACGATGCTCACGTTGCGCGCCCGGTCGAAGGATATCTCGGCCATGCGCAGGAACGTCGCCAGGTCGAGCCCGGTGCCACGCGCCAGGACGGCGGACGCCTGGATGGCGCCCGCGACGACGGCCGCATCCACCGGCTCCTCGCTGTACTGGCAGAGCGCCTTGCTCGCGCGCGCGTCGACGTCCTTGAAGAAGGCGGCGCGACTGACCGGCCGGTCCGGTTGCTCGACGTAGAAGGCTGTCGGCTGCTTCATGCTGTCCATGGCTCAGTCTCCCAGCGGCTCGGGCGGATGGTCGGTCCAGTAGTCGACGCGCTCGGCGATGACGATGGCGCCGCACGTGGCCGCGAAGACAGCCATCGCCAAGAGCGCCGTCGCCACGATGAAGCCGACGAGCTGCTCGCGCTCGTACGGGCTCGACCCGCGTTCCCCCATGGCCGAGACCCTAGCGCACTAGACTCCAGAACAACAAGAGCGCGCCTCGGCGTGAGGCGGCTCGCGGGGTAGCGACGGCTCTCATCCGGGGTGAGGACTTCGGCCCGGCGCATGATCGACGCCGAGCAGGAAGGCCGAGGCGCGCAAAAGGACGGTCGCACGGGCACCGGCGCCCGCGCCAAGAATCAGTTCCGGCGCTGCGCGCCGACGAGGCCGTAGACGTTCGCGACGGCCGTTGCGATCTCCCGCTTCGAGTGCCCGGCCTGCTTGAGCAGGGTCACGGCGCACGTGAGCACGGCGAAGGCGCTGTCCGGGTCCTTGGGCAGCTCGGCGTGCGGGATGCGCTCGATGGCATCGAGGATGAGCTGGCAGCGGCGCTGCAGCTCGACGAGGTCGTCGCGCGACAGGGTCATGCCTTGCCGCCCTTCTTCTGCGCCATGTCGGCGATGCGCTTCTCCGCATCGAGGAAGGCCATTCGGCCCAGCTCGTGAAACACGGTGGGCGGGACGCCGACGCGCGCGAACTGCTTCGCGCACAGCGACACGAGCGCGAAGCATGCGTCATCGCCGACCGGGTCGAGCTTCGCGCGCTCGAGCGCTCCCTTCAGGCGCATCATGCGCGGGTAGATGTCCGTGCCCTTCGGCATGCCATCGAAGGCCGGCACGCCCTCGACCTTCTGGTCCTGCCAGACCTCGTTGCAGGTCTCGATGAAGCCGAGCCAGAAGTCGAGCCCCATGCCCTTGACGGCGTAGACCTGCGCGACCCAGCCGATGCAGACGGCGCACCAGTCGATGGTGCCGGGGATGCGCGCGCGCTGCAGCGCCCTGGCCACGTCGTTCATGTGCCGCACGTAGTCGCGCTCGTCCTCGTCGGTCACCTCGATCGAGGCCAGCTCCTCCGCGCTCGGGCGGTCGATGCCTCGTCGCTTCATGGCAGCCACTCGCTTTCGATCCGGTCAGCCACGCGCTGCAGCGCGAGCGCAAGTTGCGGATGGTCGCGCTCCTCGAGCTGGCGCGCGCGCTGGCGCAGCTCATCGACGGCGTACGCGAGCTCTCCTTCGTCCGGCCGCCCGAACGGCGTGGCGCTGGTCGCCTTGGGCCGAGCCCGCTCCTGCCAGGTCATCACCAGGTCTTCGCCCGACTCGCGCTGCACCTTGGCGGCGACGCTGTCGATGAAGCGATGCGAGCACTTCCGGCAGAGCCGCGCGATGAAGCAGTCGCGACCAGAGCCATCCTTGAGGTTGCCCGTGACCTTCGACTCGGCATAGATGGGCACGCCGCGCTCGACGTGCCTGCAGTCGATGACGTCTAGCTCGCGAGAGGTCACGACTGCTCCTGCTTCTTGGCGACCATGGCATCGTCGACGCTGAGCAGCGCGCTGCCGAGCGCGCGCTGCACCTCGTAGGCGGGCACACGCTGGGTGCCGAGCATCACGAGGCCGATGCGCACGACCTCGCCCGCGTAGCCGCACTGCGTGCACGTGCCCTGGCGACGGCGCACGCCGCCCGGAAACTGCTGGCCCGTGTCGATGCGCCGCATGCGCTGCGCCATCATCCGGCCTCGCGCGCTGGTACCATCTCGGGACCATCCTGGTCCAGTCTTGGTGCCGGCTTGCCGGCGTTGGCGCGCAGCCACTCGCGCACGATGCGCCGGACGAGCTTCTGCTCGCTGAGGTCGCGCTGCTCGCCGGCCGTGCGGAGCAGCTCGGCCTCGAGGTCGTTGAGCCGGAACTTCTTCTGGATGTGCGGCAGCGCGTCCCACGCTCTACGCCTGGCCGATCGGGGGCCGCCCGCTGGAACCTCCGCCTCCCACTCCTCGCCCGTCTTCGCCTTCATCCGTTCGATTGGCATCTACACCCTCCAGTAAATCGTTCGCCTCTTGCACGAGCGCCGCGACCTCGTCGGCGGCCTTGGCCGCGCCCCGGCCAAGCTCGAAGACGCTCAGCCCCTCGGCGCCGCACGCGTCGAACGGCGCCTGGCGGTAGTGAATGAGCGTGGTCGCGCGCCGCATCGAGGGGAACTGGTCGATGAAATCGATGGCGGCGCGCGCCGAGCGCGACATGACCCAGTTCGACGACGCCTTGTTGAGCATGGCCAGCGCCTTGAGCTGCGGGTTGGACTCGCGCGCCTCGGCGAGCAGCTCGTCCATCTTCTCGACGGCGTAGAGCTCGAACTGCCCGGCCGCGAACGGCATGACGATCACGTGCGCCGCGCGCATGCCGCTGCGCAGCTCCTGCAGGTCGGCGCCGGCTGCGTCGACGACGAGGTCATCGAAGTCGCGCGCGAGCGCCTCGAGCGGCCCCTTGATGCGCCCGGCCATCACGCGGCAGTCGATGCGCGGCAGGTCCGGCCAGCGGTCCAGGCGCTTGGTCGCCCATGCGTTGAGGTGCTGCTGGCCGTCCGCGTCGACCAGACACACGCGCCGACCGTGCAGCGCGAGATGAACCGCGACGTTGAGGTTGAGCGTGGTCTTGCCGACGCCGCCTTTGCTGCACGCGACCATGTAAATCATGCGGGACCAACATGGTCCGAGACCGGGACCATGTCGAGACCAAAGCGCCACCGCAAGTGCACCATGTTGGTCCCACTCTGGTGGCGTCCTGGTGCCTAAAACCATAGACGCGTCGCTGCCTTGCGTCCGAGCGCTAGCGACGGTAAGCATCGTCAAGCGCCGACGACGGCGCGACAACGCGGCTCTCAAAGTGCAACGCCCCTGAACCCCCACGGCCTGCCAGCTACGTGGTTCAGAGGCGCTTGCCGAGGTACTTCGCATGCACCTAGGACACTCCAGCTCTAGCGCAGCGCGCCTTGCAGGGCAACAGCCCGACGCGCACGAACCGGCCGGAAGCAGCGCGTCCCCGACGACGAGCTACCTCGGGCTCTCGTTCTGGCTGACCAAGCATCACCCCGGCCTCAAGCGCAGCGAGCGCGACGTCTACGTGGCGCTGTCGCAGTTCGCCAACGCCGGCAACGCGCGGCCTACCAAGCGGGAGCTGCGCATGGCCACGGGGCTCAGCGAGAACGCCGTCGACGAGGCGGTGCGCGCGCTGCGCCGCACGGGCTGGCTGACCGTGCTCACCGAGTCGGGCGGCAAGAACGTGTACCGACTGCAGCGCGGACCGTGGCTCGACCCCGTGGACCCCCCCCACGGGCTGGAGGGGGTACCCCCCCCACGCACTGGGGGGGCTTTAAAAGCCTCGGTAAAAGCAGACTCTGCTCTGGGTAACTCCAACCAACTGAAACATACCCAAGCAGCAACAGGCGCGCGCGCTCGCCCGCAGGCTCCCAGCGCTGCGCCCTCGAAGCCGTCTACCAAGACAAAAACTTCTGCTGCTGCTTCACTTGCTCACAAAGACCCCTATACGCCCGAATGCGCCGCTCGCGTCGCTGCGGCTATGGCAGAGCGGTTCGGTCCTGTTGCGGGGCGCGACGCCGCGCAGGTGGCGCGCAGCGAGGGTGCCAGCGACGAGCAGCTCGAGGGCGCGCTAACGCTCACGCTCGAAGCCAAGGACGTCGAGACGCCGGGGCGGTACTTCCGAGCCATGGTGCGCCGGGCCAAGGGCGGCGAGCTGGAGGGCGAGCTGCAGCGGCTCGCCGAGCGGCGCGAGGCCGAGCGCCTGCGCGCCGAGCGGCTGGCGCGCCAGGCCGAGGCCGACGCGAAGCGCCTCGCTGCGCGTCGCAAGCCAGCGGCGCGCGCGCCCGAGCCGCCGCCCGACCCGAGCGCGCCGCTCGACCCGACCGAACTGGAAGCGGTGCGCGCGCTGCGCGACAAGCTCAAGCTCGAGCTGGTCGACAAGCCCCGGCGGGCGAGCGAGCAGCAGCGTGGCGGCACGCCGGCTCGCGTTGGCGAGCGCGTCGCCGCGACGCTGCTCAGCCGGTTCGCACCGGACTGAGGGCCAGGGCGCGCGCACGGCTTCGATGCACTGCTCGTTGCAGCGGGGGCAGCTCATGCCGCCCCTGTATAGGCGCGCCCCGCCGCCCCGGTCGCGTCCCCTACCGACGCCTACCTATTTTCTGTGGCACGTAAAATAGTCGTCGTCCCCGGCCGGGGGTGCCGGTAAAGTGGTTTGTGTGGGACGGAAAAGGGCGCACGGAGCGCCCGCCGCCCCGCGCTTGGGAGGCCACGGTGTCGAAGTCGGTTAGTCATCGCAAGGAGCTGCGCGCGCTCAAGCGCGCCCTCGAGGCAACGGGCATGCATACGCGCATGGTGGGCACGTTCGGCGTCGAGGTGGCGTGCTTCCCGCAGCCCCTGCACATCGAGATGAACTCGCACGGCGAGTACAGCATCGACTACGCCGGTTGGCGCGAGACGCGCACGGTGTCCACCGAGGCCGAGTGCGTCGCCCTGGTGGGCAAGGTGGTGCGCAAGTGACCCCCGACGAGCGCAACGACCTGCTGCTCGTGCCGGCCGACCTGTACACCGACCGCGACGTGCTCGACCGCATCGAGGACGCGCTCATGGCCGAGGACCTGCACTGCGTGGAGCTTGAGCACGACTCCGGCGTGGCCGTGGACCTTGCCCCGTACGTGCAGGTGCACGTCAAGGTGGTGGCCGAGGGCTTCTCGCTACGCCTGGTCGTGTGCGGGCGCCCGCACCGCAGCATCGGCACGGTCACGCACGACCGCGACGTGGTGCTGCTGTGCGCGGCGCTGCGCGCCAAGGCCATGCGCGTCAAGCGCCTGTTCGACCTGTGACCCCACACCGGGCGCGCAGCACCGCGCCCCGTTCGCCTGAGCGCGCGACCCCGTCCGGTCGCGCCCTCGGTCGAGCGACGCTCGAGAAAGCAGCAGTACCACCATGAAGTCCAGCAAGAAGGCCACGAAGACCGTCACGACCAAGGCACGCGCGAAGACCCTGCGCCCGGCCGACAAGGCCATCAGCAAGCGCGAGGCGGCGCGCCTCGAAGAGGAGCGCAAGGAGCGCGTGCGCGCGCGCGACCGCGAGCGCATGGCGAAGAAGCGCGCCGAGCAGCGCGCCGCCAAGGCGCCCGCCAAGGGCAAGGCCGAGGGCAAGGCGCCCGCTGCGCCCACCGAGGTCGCCATCACCAAGGACCAGTTGGTCACGGCGCTCGACGTGGAGATCGCCCGCGCGCGCGCTGGCGCCGCGTCGGTGAGCCGCGTCAAGGCGCTCGAGCTAGCGCGCGGTCTCGCGGCGCTGCTCGGCGCGTAGTTGCCGACCCCTGGCGGACCGCCACCGGGTCCGCCCGTCTACGCCTGCGCGCGCACCTGGCAACGGGTCGCGCACGGGCGCAGGCGATGGTCGCCTGGATCAAGGAGAACCGAACCCACCATGCAACAGCAGCAACAGGTCAAGCGCGGGCGCCCACCGCTGCCCAAGGCAGCGCGCAAGGAGGACGTGCGGCGCTTTCGGCTCGACGCCGAGGGGCTGCGCACGCTCAGCCGCGTGAAGAAGAAGCTCGGCACCGACAACGACAGCGAGGCGCTACGCGCTGCCCTGGCGGCGCTCGCCGAGCGCCTCGGAGTCGCGTCGTGAGCAGGAAGAAGCGAGGCGAGTCGCCCGAGGCCGCAAGCCTCCGCGCTCGCAAGGCGTGGCGCACGCGCCGCGAGAACCTGCGCGAGCAGGCCGAGGGCGTGCGCGCACCGCGCAGCGCGCGCCCGGCGCCGCCCAAGACGGTCGAGCTGACGCCGGAGCTGGAGTACCAGCTCAAGCGCGTCCTCGGCATCGTGGACATCATCGACATGGCCGAGCTGATCGAGTTCAGCATGGCCGAACGTGGCGGAGCAGACGCCGAGCGCCACGCCTACGCGAGCGCCGTGCTGCGCTCGATCCTCATGGCCATCGAGGCGCGCTACCAGGTCGCGCGCCCGACGCGCGGCTACGTGCCGCAGGAGGGCGACGAATGAGCCGCCCGACTCCACTGCGCATCGCGCTCTACGTTCCCGTGACGGCCTGCATCGCGGACGACGTGGAGGTGCGGCGCGACTTTCCCATCTCGCTCAAGGCGCTGCAGACGGCCGTGGGCGGCTACATCGAGCCGGTGCGTCTGCACCGTGGCGCGCTCGCCGCGCTCGCCGGCTACTTCGACGAGGACCTCGGCGACCCGGTCATGCTGGTCGACGAGGAGGGTCTGCTGAAGCAGCGCCCGGCGAACCTCTTCGCCAGCGCCATCGCGGCGCGACCCATCGTCGGCGACGTGCTGATCGTGGACATCCGCGACCCCGACGAGGGAGGCGCATCGTGACCAAGCGCCACGTACCGCTCGGCCGGCTCGTCATCACCCCCAACGCGCAGGCTGCGCTCTCGGGCGAGCGCGTCATCGCTGCCGTCGAGGGTCACATCACCTGCCAGTGGGGCGATGCCATCGCGCCCGGCGACCGGCGCGCCAACGACCAGGCGCTCACGCACGGCGACCGTGTCATGAGCGTCTGGCACGTCGACCCGAGCGACCCCTCCCAAGGCACGTTCTGGGTCATCACCGAGGCGGACCGGGCGAGCACCTGCGTGCTCATGCCCGACGACTACTGACCGCCTCGACCCGCTGACGCGGCGCGCTGCACCAGATCCGACCCTGGTGCGGCGCGCTCGTCGTGATCTAGCTCGGCGCCAAGGCGCCGCAACAGCGCCGCTGCGAGCACGCCCTTCAGGCTCACGAGCCCGGCGTGGTACTGCCGCGCCTCCGCTTGCGCCAGGCCCACGACCCAGAGCCCCGCATGCCGGGGCAGCACGCGCGCCGCTCGGTGTCCCGCGAACACGACCGTCTGCCCCGGCATCGGGCGCCTCAGCGCGCCCTGGCACGCCTCGAGGTAGTCGTCGCCGAGCAGCACGAGCCTGAGCGCGTGGTGGGGGTTGTAGAGCACGCTCACGACGCCGTCGGCGATGCCGAGCAGCGCCGCCTCCTGCCGGATGCGCGCCTTGGGCATGCCCTGGAACGTGCGCTCGTAGGGCGCGAGCACCTGGTCGCCGGCGACGACGCCGTGCTTGGCCGACACGATCCACACGTGCGCGCCCGCTGCGCGCGGCGAGCGCCGAAACGCCCGTACGCCGTCCATCAGCGCCACGTGCTGGCGTCCCGTGTAGAGGTCCTCCGCGGGCGCCGGCTCCGCGCGCTTCATCCCCGTGCAGCTCGTCAACACCGCGACGCCAATCGGACCGGGCGGCAGGTGCACCGGCAGAACCGCGCTCATCAACTCTTTGAAGGTCACCTGCATCAGCGGAGCCCGAGATACTTGTGTACCTGCACCGAGACGCGGTGGCCATGCCGCGTCGCCAGTTCCACGCAGAGCCGCGTTGCGACCGGGTGCTGGCTGAGCGGCTGAAGCCACACCGCTACGCCACGGCGCAACAGCGGCAGGACACGCGCGGCGAGCTTCTCGTAGTCCGCGCGCTTGCCGATGGGCGCCTTCAGCTCGTCCGCCCGCTCGAGCGCGTCCGGCAGCACGACGCAGCCGCCCGGCATGTCGAGCTTGGGAGAGACCGTGACCCATGTGCCCGGCGCGACCCGGACGCGCTGCGTGCCGCTCGTCTCCACCTGCACCGTGCGCCCGGCGTCCTGGAGCAGCCGCGTCAGCCGCTCGAGGTCGTAGAGGCACGGCTCGCCGCCCGTGATGACGACGTGGCGCGCCTCGTAGGTCTCGACGAGCGAGACGAGCTCGTCCGCCGTCAGCGCCGCGAACGTGTCCGCGTCGGCCTGCTTCGCGATCATCGCCTCGACCGACACCTCGCGCTCCGGCTTCACCTTCCAGGTGTGCTTCGTGTCGCACCAGGGGCAGCCCACCGGGCAGCCCTGAAGACGCACGAACACGGCCGGCGTGCCGGTGAAGGTGGCCTCGCCCTGCACGGTCTGGAAGACCTCGTTCACGACGAGGCGCGTCACGGCGCGCGCCTTGCCACGGCGTACGTGGCGCTGCACTTGGCCGTCTCGTCGATGCGCACCTCGACCAGCTCGACGCCGAGCCCGCTGAGCTGGCGCGGGCCGACATCCTCGACGAGGTGACGCGCCATGTTCTCGGCGGTCGGGTTGAACGGCACGCGCACGAGCGTCGGGTCGACGCGCGCGAGCTGCTCGGCCAGCGGGTCTCTTTGCCAGATCAGAAACCGATGGTCCCACTCGCGCTCGAGCCACATGCAGAGCTGCGTCTTCATGACGCTGAAGTCGACCACGCGCCCCACCTCGTCGAGCCGCGTCGCGGCGCACGAGAAGTGAACGCGGTAGTTGTGCCCGTGCAGGTGCGCGCACTTGCCTTCGTGCCCGACCACGCGATGGCCGCACGAGATGTCGTGGTAGCGGCTGGCGACGATCATGGCGCCTGCCCGATCATCGACAGGAACTCCTGGCGCGCGGCGAGCTGCTCCCGGAAGAGGCCGCGCATGACGCTGGTCGTCATGCAGGCGTCCCCGTCGCGCACGCCACGCCAGCTCATGCAGAGGTGCTCGGCCTTGATGACCACCGCGAGCGCGCGGGGCGCCACCAGCATCTCCAGCAGGTCGGCGAGCTGCACCGCTGCCTCCTCCTGGATCTGGGGGCGCGCCATCACCCACTCGGTCAGGCGCGCGAACTTGCTGAGGCCGATGAGGCGCTCGCCGGGGATGACCCCGATCCATGCCTTGCCGAGAATGGGCACCATGTGATGGGAGCATGCCGAGCGCACCGTGATGGGACCGACCGTGTACAGCTCGTCGAGCCCCTTCACGTTCGGGAAGTCGGTCACGTCCGGGCACGGCTCGTACCGGCCACGGTAGACCTCGCGCACCAGCATCTTCGCCACGCGCCTGGCCGTGTCGCGCGTGTTGTGATCGCACGTGTAGTCGATGACGAGCGCGTGCAGCACCTGCTTCACGGCCAGCTCGACCACGGCCTCGATACTCTCGAGGTCGCCGGGGCGCAGCACCTCGCTGATGTTGTCGTTGGCCGCGAACGGGATGCCGGTCTCGCGCAGCCGGTCGAGGATGGTCTGCGTCACGCCGCACCGACGTCGCCGAGCCCGGCGCGCTCGAGCAAGGGGTCCGGGACGCCGGCCCCGTCGAAGCCGTGCTGCCTCAGCACGCACGCATGGCACCGGCCGCACGGCGGATAGTGCCCGGCGTAGCAGGTGTGGCTGTACGAGAGCGCGTGCAGGCAGCCGGGGAGGCGCGACGCGAGCTGCACGCTCTCGGCCTTCGTCTTGTCGATGAGCGGAACGTGGATGCGGAAGTCTTGGATGCCGAGCGCGTGGTTGATCGCCCACTCCTGCCGCAGGATGAAGCTCATCCGGCAGTCGGGGTAGTTCGCATTGTCCTCCTCGCAGACGCCCACGACCACGTCGCGCAGGCCCATCGCCACGGCGCGGTTTGCCGCCAGCGTGAGAAACAGCGCGTTGCGCATCGGCACGAACGTCAGCTCCACGCGGTCGCCGATGACGCGCTCCATTTGCTCGAAGCTCCGGTAGGTCTCGAGCGGGTGAGACGGGTCGGTCAGCGGCGAGGCGCTGCGCAGGATGCCGGGCACGCCCACGATCTCGTGCGACGCCACCTCCGCCAGCTCGGCGACCTTGCGCGCCGCGTCGACCTCGCGCGCGTGGCGCTGGCCGTAGTCGAACGTCACAGCGTGCACCTCCTTGAACTTCTCGCGCGCCCAAAAGAGACACGTGGTCGAGTCTTGCCCTCCGCTCAGCACGACGAGCGCGGCTCGGTCCTTGTGGTAAGCGAGGTCGTTGCGGTCCGTCATGCCGTCCTCCGGGCTGATTGGGTCGGAGCGTATCCTGCAGCGCGCAAGGCGCGCGCGTAGGCGTCTACGAAAAATGGCATCGCCTGCGACTTGGCCGCCGCAAGCGCGAGAAAGAGCTTCGTTCCAAGCCGCTGCTCCACATCGATCGCCATCCACATCCACGACGCCGTTGCGATCTGACCGGACAGCGACTCGCCACCGTTCCACGCGGCCGGTCGCATCAGCTCTGCGAGGTCGAAGCCGAGCATCCGCACGCGCGCCGCCACGTCGCCGTCTCCGAGGTGCTTGCGGATGTCGCTGCGCCCAAGGTCCACCATGCGACCGTGTCCCATGTAGACCTGGACCCGGCCGTACCGACGCGCCGACTCCCAGCTCGACGAGTCGCAGGAGTAAGGCTTGAGGTACTTGAGCCAATCCATACTGCTGAACCCGAGCAGGTGACAGCGCCGCCCGCGAAGGTGCTGGTGCAGGTACTTGATGTACGGCCGGCACGGGTTGACCTTACTCACGAGACCGCCAATCGCGACCAGGTCGCTGGTCGCGTAGTAGCGCTCCAGCACCTCGAGCCGCTCGCCACGCGTGAACACCGGCACCGGCTTGAACCCGCGCTCCAACATCGTCTCGTAGTTGCGCAGGGTCGCATCTCCGTCGCCCACCACGTCGAGCGCGAAGTAGCGCCAGGGCGTAACCGGCAGGTCGCGCAGAAACGCACAGTAGTCGTCCAGCTTGACGGGCTGACCGCTCTTCCACGCCGTGAACGCACCCGAGTCGAGCAGCCAGTTCACGCCCGACACCGCACCGAAATCGCGGAGGATGCGGTAGAGGTGCGGCGAGACGTACGGGTACGCCACGAGCAAGTTCATCGGCGGCGCGGCGCGCTCAGTCGACAAGGCGCGCTCCCTGGATGCCGCTCTCCTTGAGCGCCAGCTCGATGGTCGCGCGCACGTCCGCCTGGTCGAGCTGGCTGCAGCGCACCTTGATGACCGCCTCGAGCCCCGCGTTGTTCGGCTCGGTCTCGTCCGGCTCGCTCGACGGCTCCCAACCGGTCGCCATGTGCTGCAGCTCCGCCTCGCTGAAGCCGGTCAGAAGCCGGTCGAACCCGAGCTCGTCGAGCCTCGACATCTCGGCGGCGAGCAGCTCCGTGTCCCAGCCGGCGTTCAGCGCGAGCTTGTTGTCCGCGATGACGTAGGCGCGCCGCTGCGCCTCGCTGAGCCCCGTGAGCGTGATGGTCGGCACGTCCTGTAGCTCGAGCTTGCGCGCCGCCAGCACGCGGCCGTGGCCGGCGATGATGGTTCCCTCCTCGTCGACGAGCACGGGGTTCGTGAAGCCCCACTCGCGAATCGAGGCGGCGATCTGCGCGACCTGCGCGTCCGAGTGCGTGCGCGCGTTCTGCGCGAACGGCACGAGCCGCTCAAGCGGCTGGTACTGGATGGCGAGCTGCTGACGGTGCTTCATGCGACCTCCGCGATGACCGGCCAGCGTGCCCACGCCACGTCCTTGACCAGCCGAGTTGCGACGCTGACGCGGTTACGCTGGTTGCCGCCGAGGATGTACAGCTCGCCAGCGCTCGCACCGAGCGAGAAGGCCACGTGCCCCGAGCCGCCCGCGTCCTTGTCTACCTTGCCGAACCCCACGATCGCGAACTGCCTGGTCGGCAAGGTGGCGATGCCGTAGCTCGCGAACGTGGCGGCCGTCTTCGACCGCGTCGACAGGATGCCGCACTGCTCGAGGCAGAAGCAGACGAACGCCGCACACCACGGCACGTCGTCGACGGCGCGCCCGCCGCGCGTTACGGCGTGGTACTGCTCGATGCGCGTCGTGCTCTTGCCGGCGCGCGTATCCTCGAGTACGCCGACCTCGGCGAGCGCCACGGCGATCCACGGCGGCACTTCGACAGCGGGCGTCTTCAGCAGCGCCGTCACGTGCGCGGTCCGCGTATCCAGCGAGGGAACCTCACGCCGAGCACGCGCGGACGCCCGGCGTCGTCGCGCTGAAAAAGCGGCACGCCGAGCACCTGCACGCGCTCGACCTCCTCGTGGTCCTCGTTCAGCTCGACCTTGACCGACTCGGCGATGGCCGCGATGCCGGTCAGGACCGTCACGCCTTTCTTCACAGGGCTCGTCATCGGATGGGCGCTTTCTCGCGCGAGGTGTCGCGCGGCAGGGGTGCGGGTCGCGGGATGGTCGGCCGTTCGGGCGCGAGCTCCGAATCGGGCGGCACGCTCGACACGACGGTCACGGGGATGGGGAGCGGCGCGATGCTCGCGGCAGGCAAGCTCGCGCGCACGCGCGGCAGCGCTGCCTCGATGTCGGCGGCCTTGACCTCAAGCCGATCGGGCGTCGTCGCGTTCGCGAGCTTCAGAGCCTCCTGCAGCTTGCCGCTTGAGGTCAGCCGATCGCCGGCCTGCACCTGCGCTTCGATGCGGGACGCCGCATCGAACGCAGCGTCACGCTTCATGCCCTGATCGAGCGCCTCGGTGCGGCGGTTGATGTACTTGATGACGTGCGCGCTGACCGCGCCGATGATGCCCACGAGCGCGACCATCGCCGCTCCTTCGACGTCTGCCCAGGTCACGCCGTCTCCTCGGTCGCCGGCTCGCTCGGCGCTGACGGCTCCTCGTCGGGCAACGGAATCATGATCGGTAGCGCCGCCTCGTTCGGGTCGATCGGCGCACGGTCAGTCGCATCGGCTGCGGCGCATGGGAGCAGGAACGGGACCAACGTCGTGTAGCCCATATAATAGTTTCGGTCGCGCGCCGCGCATGCCACACGAAGATCGAAGCCGTTCATACTGACGTCATCTCCGACTTTGATGTAGCTGCCCTCGCAGACAACGCGCTTGTCTTGCGGCAGCGTTTCGTCGGTCAGCCGGTTGCGCCGATCTTCTGGAGGTAGATCGTCGTCGACGTACGCCGCGAGATAGTCGGCGGCGAGCTGCGCAATCGTAGCCTCGTCGAGCCCTTGGATTCGTTCCATCACACACTCCATGCGCGTGCGTGCAGCGGCACGACTGCCGGCATGCCGCTACGCGTGAACACAGGTCCATTGCCGCCGTCGAGCGGCGCAATACTGTCCGGCGCCGGGTCGTTCGCGATAACGTAGCGATGCATCGGCTTTCCGGGCATCGCCGCGACCGTCTCGAGCGCGAGACAGGCGTCGTGCCAAGCCTGGTACTCGGGCAAAGTTGTCGCCGCATCGCCAAAGATCCAGCCGATGACCGTCGCACCGCGCAGCCACAAGTTCTGTCCTTTGGACGGATGAAAGCCGACCATCATCGGCGCCGTTGCATCGGTCACGAGTGCTGAGACGAGTGCTCCGCTCGCCGGCATCATGCGGCGGATGTAGAGGGTCAAGCGAGTTCCATCGAACGACCCCATGACGGCGAAATACTTTCCGATGTCCGCTGCGGCGAAAAGGTAGGTCGTCGTGACGACGTCGCCCGTTGGTCCGCGCATGTAGACGTACAGGACGCCGCTCAGAAAACGAACCTGAATGCCGGTCGGTCCGCCTTGCGAACCTGCGACGAGCACAACTCCGTTGATGGCGCCGCCCGTCGCCTCGCACCGAAACACGGCGCCGACGGTGAAGGGCACGCCGCCGCCACCGATGAGACTTGCGGGCGCGACGTATCCGGCGGCGTCAGAGAAGCCGGATAGGCCGCGCATGATCGGCGCCGTCTCGCAGCCCCACCCGCGCTCGGTGCGCTGCGCGAGCACGAGCGGAGCGCCGACGCGCACGAGATCATCACCCGACCCCATGCGGTCAACGCTTCGGCCTGGCAGCACGCCGCCGAGGTCGGCCGCATCCTGTACGAAGTCGTGTAGGCGGTCGGTGCGGCCTGCGATGCCGACGAACCGCTTGCTTGCGAGCGACGCAGCTGCAGCAGTCGCGATCTCCGCCGCTGTCGGTACCGCGTGCCCGCCGCCGACGCCGAAGTACGTCACGCCGCTGGCAAAGTACGTCGCGCCGTTCGCGACACCGACGTAAAACGGTCCCGTGTGCGGCACGTAGCCGGTGAGCGCGACCGACCCGACGGCCGCGCCGTCGACATAGAGTGTGAGCGTCGCGCCGTCATACACGAGGCGCACGTCATAGACGCGGCCGACCGTCGCGCCGGCACCACCACCGACGCCCGGCGAGACCGAGGTCAAGGCCGTGCCGTTGGTCGCGCGGGCCTGAAAGATGCCGCCGCTGGCATTCGACAACATCAAGTCGAATCCGGCTGTATTCAGATTTGTTCGGCCGAACAGGCTGCGCGGAAGGTTAAAGAACTCGTCGTGACGCAGGAGGCCGCCGCACCAGAAGCCGGTCGCGACGCCGCCGATGCCACCACCGGTCGCAGTCTGATAGACCGCCGCGGAGCTGAGCCCTGTCACGCCGCCGTCTGCAGACAGCGCGACTCCCATGCGCGTCAGGTGGTCGGTGCCGACGCGATCCAGAACGGTCGCCGTGACAGCGCCCGCAGTAAAGTCTTGCGAGAAGTCGTAGCGAACCGTGGTCTTGTCCGGAATCTCTGGCACACCGCCGAGGCGGTAATGGTCAGCAAACCACTTTGCTACCTCGGCATCCGTCGGCAGGTGACCGTCGCCGCCGACGAAGCCAAAGAGGCTGGCTCCATCGGACGCGAAGCCATCGGCGCGCTTGCCGAGCATCATCGCCTGCGTACCGGCTGCGGGCGTGCCGTAGACGCTTCCTCCCGCCGTTCCTCCCGCGATCAGAATGCCACGAACAAAAAGCGCGAAGGTCCTCGCTGCGCCGTCGTAACGCACGAGCACAGGCACGATCTGGCTGACGTCCGAGGCTGCGATCGTGTAAGCGGCGGAAGTCGCGCCATTCGCCGAGGTGGCGAACAAGGTGCTGTGCGTCGTCGTCGTGCGGAGATCCCAGTGCGTCCCCATGCTGGCGATCAGGCGATACGCGGCCCCGAGTCCCGTCTGCTGATCGATGCGCAACGGCATCGCGTACCAGAAAGCGTCCGGGTGCCCGCGCAAGCCCTTGCCGGGCTCCGTCTGCAGGAAGTTCGCCGCAGAAAACCCCATCGCGCCCAGCGCTCGCCGCCCATCGCGCGACGTGTCGATCGCGACCACAGTCGGCGAGCCTACGCGCGCCATGGCATCGACATCCGCGCCCGTGACGACGTCGGGAATGGACGCGGGCGCAGTGCTGCCGGCCGCTGCCTTGAGCAGCGCGCGGTCGGGCCATTGGTGCACGAGCGTTGCCGCGCCGATGGTCTTCGGCAGCACGCCGTCTCGCGCCGCCTCGCAGATGGCGCGCACGTCCGCGTCGGTCAGCACCCCGCGATAAGTCGCGTGCAAGACGATGGCGCAGTCGATGGCCGGGGCGATGCCGCCGAGCGCGCCGAGGTGATGCGCCACGCCGGCTGGGGTAAATCCCGTGATGGCCGTTGACGCAGGCGTCACGTCGCGGTTGACGGTGAGCCGGACAAACGACCCGTCGTGCCGTCCGACGACGCAGAGGAGCTTTCCCACATCGGACGGCTGCAGCACGTACTGCCCCGTCTGCACGAGCGTCGTATTCGCACCGTTGCGTGCGCCGAAGAAGAGGCCGTTGCTCGTCGAGATGTAGAGGCCGTGGCCCACGTCCCCGGTGTTCGAGCGCCCTGCCAAGTAGCGTGTGGCGCCGGTCGAGAGCCGGTTGACCTGTACGACAGCCACGTCTGCGAATCCGCCCGCGTCGCCTGACTCGCCGCCCCCGACCTGCGTCGCGAAGTAGTTCGCCGCGCCGAGGTTCGTGAGCGCGTAGATCGGCTCGAGCGTCAGGTCGGCGCCTGCCGCGAGGTCGCGCGCGAGCTGCGCGGCGAGCTTGCGTGCGAGCTTGGCCATCTCAGACCGTCACGCAGACGCGCGCGCGCGACGCAGCGCCGCCGCCCGTTCGCACGTAGAGCAGCTTGAAGCTCGTGCCCGGAACGTCTTCGAGGACAGCGTAGGCGCTGACCAGTGCGTTCCCGTTTGGCGCAATCTTCTTCAGCTCCTCATCCGCGCTCGTCACGCGCGACCACAGCGCGCCCTCCGGGTCGCTCGTGCACCAGAGCTGCCACGAGCCTGCCGGCGTGTCGGTCGGCGCGAGGCCCGCGCCGTTGTCAATGTTCATCTGGATGTCGAGCCGGCCGTCTGGACCGAGCGACGTGGCCTTGACCGCGTCGAGCGTCGTCGACGCGCCGAGCGTGGTCGTGAACTTCGTGTTTCGTCTGCTCGCCATGATGCTCTCCCCGAATCAGAGCGCCTGCACCGGGCGCACGCGCACGAGCGTGTGGGCGCGCCGCAAGCTCGTGTCGACTACGCGCTGAAAGGCTGCCACTGCGTCAGGCGGCGGCTCGCGCACGTCGTTCACGCCGCCCGCGAACGGCGTGTCAGCGCTGAAGACAGGCTCATCGTTTTCGTTGAATGTCAGCGCGCTGCCGCGCGCGCGATACCCCGAGTAGCCGTTCGGGATCGCGTTGGACTCGACAGTGGCATCCCATGGGAGGTTGCCAGCAGCGCCGGTCTGCTTCGCGCGCAGCTCGACCACGGGCGCTGCATCTCCATAGCGATGGACGACTGCGACAGGGTCGAAGTGGACGGGGCCAGGAACTGCGAACGCAGCGGCGAGAATGGTCGCGTCGTCGATGCCGGTCCATGGCCCCGCGCCCCAGCCGACGACGTAGCCATGCGCCTTCGAGCCAGTGCCTGGGACCACGACGTCGCCTGTCAACGACCCAACGTAGACCTCGAACGTGTGCAGCCAGCTGTCGTCTCGCACCGCGCTGCCTGCCGCGCTGCGCCCGGCCTCGAACGGGACATAGGAGTCTATGCGCGTGATGACGAGACCCAGCGAGGCTGCAGCAGCGTCGTACGCAGCGCGCGTCGCGTCCGTCTGCCCGAGCAGGTTCGCAACGATGCGCGCGCGCGCACCCTCCTCCGTGTCTGCCGGGTCAATGCCGAGTGCGTCGCGCCATGCATCGAGGTCCCTGAGCACTGACGCGCCAAGCTCTCGTGCGAGCGTCTCGACGCGCTGCAGCTCGTCTGCGATGCCATCTACGATGCTGCCGAGCGTGGTTCCTGGCTGCTCCTCAGTCGCTGTGTCCACGTACAGCCCCGGCGATGCGACGAAGCAGACGCCTCCGTTGGCCACCTCAACGCCGTTTGCGAACTCGACTGGCTGGTCTCCCGGAGCAAGCAGCTCTGTCCACGTGGCCACGGCCGGGTCGAAGCTCAAGACGCCGACGTTCGTCTGCCACGGCTGGATGATCTGCGGCTCACCGGACGTGACCATCGCTCGGCGCTCTGGCCCCAGGTACACCATCACGCCCGGCGGGAAGGCCGCGATCGGGTCCAACGTGTCCGCGTGCGGCACGAGGAGCGTGGCACTGGCATAGATGTGCGAGGTCGACCGGCCGCCACGCGACGCGAATACCCTGCCGGGTGGCAAGAGCGACCGCGCCACATCGCCAAGCGACCTCACGGGACCCCCACGACCGTCACCGTGCCGAGCGTCAGCAGCTCGAGCGGTCCGGGCGAAAGCGAGGACACGAGCGTTACCTCATGGGCGGTCTCGCTTGGCGCGAGGCTGATGGCCTCGTCGAGCACGCTGCGCGACACGGCAACGCCCGGCGCCGTCTCGCCGAACAGCTGCGTCAGCGCTGCCACGACCTCGTCGCGCGTTGCTGTCGTCGCCGGAGCAAGGGTCATCGTCAGGTTGACCGGGCGCGCAATGGGCGCGCGCACGTACACCGCACGCACGTCGAGCGGCCGGCGCGCATCGATGTGCTGCTGGACCGCTGTCACAAGCGCTGGGCTCGGGATGCGCCCTGCACCCGAGGTCGTGATGGCGACCGTCACGGTGCCGACGCCCGCCCGGTGTCCGTACTCCCATGCCTCGGCGACGCCCGGCACTTCGAGCGCCCATGCGCGGTAATCGCCCGGCCCACCGTTGCGCGGCGGCTGGCGCAGGGCGCCCACCACGCGCGCCCGGTACGCCTCGAGGTCTTCGAGTCCTGCACCGCCTACGAGCGCCGTCGAGACCGTGCCACGGGGCGCAAGGCCAGCGACCGGCGAGACGACCGTCACCAGCTCGTTCACGCCCACGTTGCCAGCATCGCCAGGCGCCACGGCCTCGACCGGCACGGTGCCCGTCTCGCCGGCGATGGGCGTTGCCGTCGGCACGTAGAGCAGCACGCCCTGGTCGCTGCGCCAGCGCGTGCCAGCCGGCACGACGGTCCCAGGCACGGCCGACGCCGTCACCTCGCCGGCTGCCGCGCGCGTGCCGCCGATGCGCGCGACCCCGAGCATCTCGCCCCAGCGCACGAGCGCTTCTTCATCTGCCGTCGCCGGCAGCTGCTGCTTCTCGGCCCACTCGATGGCGCCGTAGAGCCCGTGCGCCACGCCCGCCACGACCGGACCGAGCACGCGCTCGACCGTGCGCCGCAGGTACGCCTTGCCGTCCGTGCGGCCGGCGAGGTCTCCGATGACGCGCGTGCGCAGCTCGCCGAGCGTCGGCCTCGAAAGTGGCATCAGTTCACCGGCAGGCCGCGCGCGAGCTCCGAACCGTCGACGCGGACAGAGAGCAGGATGCGCGCGCCGTCCACCTCGGCCGCGGCCTTGATGGTGCTCGCGCGCTTGTCGCGCTTCAGGTACGAGAGCGCCGCCTCGGCGTAGCGCTCCGCGCGCCGCGCGTTCTCGTCGGTTGCCGCCGCGTGCTCGAGCAGCCAGAGCAGCGAGCCGAGCGGCTCACCCTCTAGCGCATCGTCCCACCAGCCCCGATTGTCCACGCCCTCCGGCAGCTCGCGCTCGTCGGCACGTGCGTCGCTCAGGAGCGCAATGAGGATCTCCGTCACGAGGTCCGCATCGTCGGAGTCCTCGGCAACGTCAGCCTCGAGAACGTCAGGCTCGTAGCGCAGGGCCAGCACGCAAGCGAGGCTGCTACCGCTTCCGCCACGCGAGCAACGTGGCGAGCTACGGCGCCACCTTGTGCTTGCTGAGGACCGCGTCGGCGCTCAGCTTGGTCGCGGTCGTCGGCGGCGTGGTTGGTCCCTGCGCGGTGTCGTGCACGTGCAGGTTGAACGCGTCGACGAGCGCGTCGCCGAGCGGGATGTGCTGGTCGCTGTCCTTGTCGCCGACGACGACCGTCCCGTCCTTGTCGACGAACACGCGCCAGCGACCTTTCGAGTAGAGCCCGCCTTCGCGTGGTCCCGCGCCCGTCGGCCGCTCGCCCGGCACGTCCGCGCAGACCGCGACGAGGTGCGCGCGCGCGCCGCCGACCGCGAGCGCAATGCACTGCGCGCCAGCGGGCGGGACGAAGCTCAGGCCGTACGGCTGCAGGTGCTCCACCTCGTCGGCCACCTCGTCGGCAAGCAGCGAGACCTGGATGCGCTGCGTCTTGAGCGCATCATTCACGTACTCCACGACGCCCCGCGCCACCATGCCGTCGACGCGCGTCTTGAGCTGGCGGAGCATCGTACCGATGACGTCGAGCCCGAGCATCAGAACTCCGAGGTTGCCCGGCGCTTGCGGCCGCGCTTGAGGGGAGGGTAGCGCTTCAGCTCGAACGACTCAGGACGCGCCAGCTCAAGCTCCACCTCGCGCGGCTCCTCCGCGCCGAAGCGGTAGCGCACGGCCACGACCAAGAGCCAGGCGTCGATGCCGAGCGCCACGTTCTGGACGTTGACCTGCATGTTCGGTCGCCACGCGTAGCCCTCGGCCGTCTGGTACCCGAACACCGACGCCTGGATGCGCTCGCCGCGTCCGGCGCGCTGGTTGCGCTCGAGCGTCGCGCGCGCCTCGAGGTCCGCCGCCGAGCCCGCCTCGGCGTGCAGCAAAAGCGGCCGGTAGCGCGTGATCGCCTCGTCGGTTACCCGGTGCTTCACCTGCGACGCGCGCTTGCCCCATGCCGCCTCGCTCGCCTTGACCTGGCCGCGGAAGACGTACTCGCTGTACCTGCTGTACCAGCTGTCCGAGCGCGCCGTGCGAATCAGCGGAAGCTGGCCGCGCACGAGCTTCGTCTCCGTCTCCACCGCGCCCGCGCGCCCGAGCACCAGGTCGCCACCGACCGCGTACGGGAACAGGCCGCGTTTCTGCGCTGCCCTCGTGATGGCGTCCATCACCGTGTCGCCGGGCTGTACCCGGTAGTGCGGGAACCGCTCGCCCTCGTCGCCCTCGACACGCACGAGCACGTCGTGCGGCGCGGCAAGCCGCTGGGCGATCTCGCTGACGCGCGCGTTCGCGAAGCCCTCATAGCTCGCCGAGCAGTCGACGAGGTCCGCCGTGCGCGACCGGCCAGACGCGCGGAGGCGCACCTCGTCGGGCGAGTCTTCTTCGTCGGTCGTGTCGACGTAGCCGCTCAGGATGTTCTCGCCGTCGAGCAGCACGTCGACTGCATCGCCTGCGAACATGAGCCGCGCGTCTGGCTCGCTCGGGTGCGCGAGGTACTCGACATCGAAGCTGTTTGCCGGCGACTCCATGCTGAGCTGCACGGCGCCGCGCAGAAAGCCGGACAGGATGGCGCCGCCGACACGCACCTCGATCGTCATGGCTTCAAGACCTCGAGCGCGCCGTCCGCGCGCAAGGGGTCCCGGAGCGCGTTGCGCGCGATGAGGTCGGGCTCCATCGCCACATCGCCATAGAGCTGGTAGGCGACCAGCAGCGCCGGCACAGGCTCGGCCGGGCGGTACCGCACCACGTCGGGCAGGCGCCCTGCAGTCTCCACCAGGTGGCGCACCAGCGCCGCGCGCAGCCGGTCGAGCGCGTGGTAGAGCGCGTCGCCCGCGAGCGCCTGCACGGCGTCAAGCTCCGAGAGCTGGCGCCCCAGAACCGAGAGCGCGAACGTCGACGAGTCGAACTGCGCCCGGCCGAAGCCGTCTGCCGCCGCGCTCAGCGCGCCCGACCGTACCAGCACCGAGAGCGCACGGTCGTTCTCGTCGGCGCGCTTGGCCAAGGCACTCTCGCCGAGGCTCACGAAGGGCTCGCCCATCGCCCGGAAAGCGCTCGCCGTACGGTCCACGAGGCGCGCGCCACGGCCACGCTGAAAGGGCGTGAGCAGCGTGCTCGGGACGCCGCTGAGCGGGTCGCTCGTCGCCACGTCGTAGACGGCGAACGCCGTGTAGATGACGTCGACCACGGCCGTCGCGAACGCGCGCGGCTGACCCATCACCGCGAGCAGGCCGTGCTTCACGGCATCGAGCGAGCGCGACGCCTCGGCCAGCGGGCTGAGCATGGTGCTCGACTGCACCTGCACGCGCCCGGCCGTCGTCACCACGAGGTCCACGAGCCCGCGCGTGCGTGCGAGGTAGCGGTCGCCCATGCCGCGCGTGTCGGCGCGCTCTGCATAGTCCTCGGACGCGAGCGACCGGACCATCAGCGAGGCAAGCGCAAGCTCCGCCGCCGTGTCCGTGCGCGCGCGCGCTTGCCCGGCGATGCGCTCCTCGACCACGACCGCAAACCGAACCTCGCAGTAGCCGCCGTCCGTGCGCCGCTCGGTCGTGACCGGCCCGCTCGTCACGCGCACGTAGAGGTCGCCGCGCGTCGGCAGCGTCAGGACGCCCGGTCCCTCGTCGACGACGGCCGCTTCGAGGTCGTCCCGCAGCTGGTCGTAGTCGGGACCCCAGACGAACGCCTGCACGTCGATGGTGTCGGGCTCGCGCCCGAGGTCCTGCTGCTGCGAGCCGTCTCGGCCCGCGAGGCGCCGCACGTTGATGCGCCGCCCCTTGGCGTAGCCGGTGCCATCGACCCAGAAGGGCACGCCCTTGAACTGGGCTCGAACGAGCCGGTCTCGCCACGTCATCAGAAGCTCCCCAGCGGCTGCGCCACGCGCGGGTTCGCGCGCTTCAGGTGCTCGACCAGCTCGCCGAGCTTCTTGTCCATGCTCTCGATACCCTTGGCCATGCGCGGGTCGCTCGCAGCCGGCAGCACGAGCGGCGCCGCTGCTGCGCCGGCAGCGTCAGCACCGGGCACCGCTGGTGCGGACGCGTCTGTCGGCGTCGCTGCAGGCGTCTCGGTGGGCTTGCGGTTCGCGCGTATCCAGGCGTTGATCTCCTCTTTGCCCCTTGCGCCCGCTGCAACGGCCTGCTTCACAATGGCCGGCGTGTGTCCCCAGCCGGCTTCCAGCACCTCGCCGGTCGTGCCGCTCATCCGCCAGCCACCGGAGAGCACCTGGTCGTCGCCCTTCTTGATTCCCTGGTGCTCAGCCTCCTCACGCTCCATGCCGAGCAGCTTCATGATCTTCTCGGTGAGCCCGAACGTGTCGTTTGCCCACGTGCCGATGGCATAGCCGGCAGCGCCTGCAGCGAGCAGGAGGCCACCGCGCCCGAGGATCGATCCGCTCAGCGACGCGTACGACTTGCTGAGCATGGCCGTGCCGGCGAGGTACGTGGCCTGCGCCGTGAGCAGCCCCTTCAGCGCGAGCGCCGTCAGGCCGAGGTTGGCGGCCAGCTCGAGGCTCTCGCGCGTGGCGTTCGGGTAGGCTTTCGCCAAGTCGGTCAGGCCGCCCGCCGCGTCTTCCACAGTGCCTGCCCAGCGCTTCACCGTCGGCTCGAGAACCTCGCCGATCTGCGTCTTGAGCCCGCTCACGGCGCCCGACGCGCGCTCCATGGCGCCGCCAAGGTTGTCCTCCATGACGGCAGCCATCTTGGTCAGCTTGTCCTCGGTCGTGTCGATCTTCTTGTTGACCGACCCCCAGCTCTTGTCGTCCGTGCGTATCTGCGCCTGGATGAGCACGGCTGCACTCTTGAGCGCGTCGCGTCCGAAGATGGCCTCTTGAATCTTCGCCAGGCGCGCCGGGTCCATGCCCTTGCCGGCCTCGGCCATGCGAGTCAGCACGCCCTCGAGGTCTCCTCGCGCGAGCTGCTGCTGCAGCTCCTTCAGCTCCTTCGTCCCGATGCCCAGAGCCTTGAATGCGCGCGTTGCCTCGCGCGACGGGGCGATGATGCCGAGCATCGTCGCTTGAAGCCCGGTGCCGGCCATGGTGCCGCGCTGCTGCGCGTTGCCGAGCACGCCGATGGCTGTTGCGACCTGCTCGATGGGCACGCGGAGCTGCGAGGCAATGGGCGCTGCCATCTTGAACGCCTCGGCCGTGTCGTCGAGGCTCGTCGCCGCTCCCGTGAACGTCTTGGCCAGGACGTTCGCCACGCGCGACGCGTCGGTTGCCTGAAGCCCCATGCCGTTGATGGTGCCGCCCAGGATCTCGGCGCTGCGCGCCAGGTCGACGTTTGACGCGCGCGCCAGGCTCAGCACGATCGGCGTCTCGGCGAGGATGTCGTTCGCTCCCGCGCCAGCACGCGCAAGCTCGGTCATCGCCGCCGCGGCCTCCTCGCCGGAGTAGCTCGTGGCGGCGCCAAGCTCGGCCGCCTGCTTCTTCATGCGCTGGAACGCCTCGGTCCCGATTTCGCCGCTGATCGCCTGCAGCTCGGAGAGCCGGCGCTCGAAGCCCACGAACTCATCGACGGAGCTTTTCAACGGGCCGAGCAGCGACGTGCCGAACCGCCCGGCAGCCTCTGCCGCTTGGTTCATGTCGGCGGCCATGGCGAGCCGCTGCTTCAGCTTCTCCGCGTGCGCCGTCGCGTCGCCGAGGCCGGTGCTGAGCTGGCGCAACGGACCCGTGAAGGCGTCCATGATGCGGATGAGGACGTTTGTCTGCAGGTCAGCCATAGGCGCGCGACTCCGTGATTGCAGCGAGCCACCAGTCGAGCTCCACGAGCGGCAGGCTCAGCGCCTCCTCGCGCGACCAGCCCATCGTGCGCGCTACGTAGGCGAGGGCTCCTCGCCAATCGACAGCGATTTTCCCAAGGCCAACATCACCTCCACGCCCACGTCGCGCGCGATGACGGCTGGCAGCTCGTCGACGATGCCGGCCGGCTCCACGACCACAGCCGCGAACCGGACGAGCTTGCCGACTGTCGGCCGCTCGCCCCATGTCCACGGGCAGCGCTTCATGTGCTTGCCGGTCAGCGCCGGGATGGTCAGGCGAGAGACCTCCTCGCCGGCGAGGCGCACGGGGCGCGCGAGCTTCAGAACGAGCGAGCCGTCCTGGTTGCGCTCCACCGTGTACGGCGCCTTGGGGCCATTCATTTCGCGGCCGGGTCGCCGCCCAGAGTGAGTTCCACCTCGCCGTTGGCGAGGTCCCCGATGTTCGCCGTGGCCGCGTTTGCGACCGTGAACGTGTGGCCAGTGTCGGTCGTGAAGTGCGCCGTCCCCTTCCAGGTCTGCAGCTTGATGATGTCCGTGTCGCTCATGTGCGGCATGGTGCAGCGGATCTGCGCGGCGTTGGGGTTTTCCTTGTAGTACGCCTCGAGCTGGTCGGTGGCCGCGAACTCGCGCGTGATGCCGCCGATCTGCAAGCTCGCGCCGGGCTTGCTACGAAGCGTCTCGTTGTCGAGCTTGATGCTCACTCGTCCCGTCTGCTGTGCCATGGGCTCGTCTCCGTCAGAGCTGGAAGGCGATCTTCATCGCGGTGACCACCAGGCCGTTCACGAGGCGAGGGCTTGCCTGGACGTTGAGGCGCTCGCCGTTCGTCTCGTCGATCTCGACGAGCAGGTCCGCCGCGAACCCGGCCGTGTCCTTGGCGAGCCCGCGCCGCTCGCGCGAGCGGTACGCCGCGACCAGCTCGCCGCGAAGCGTCGCTGGCGTCACCACCGGCACGCCAGGCCCGACGTTCGTCCCGTCCGGCGCCACGAGGTCGCGCTCGTGCCGCGCGCCGACCGCCAGTAGCTCGAGCAGCGTGCTCGCGAGGTTTCGCATCGTCTCGATGCTGAGGTACGTGGCGTCTGCCGTGCCGCCCGGCGTGACCTGGTAGCTCGTGATGAGGCGCTCGATGAGCACCCGCCCGTCGTGCGCCACGCGCAATGTCGACACGCCGTCGTAGAGGAGCCCGTTGCGCTCGCCCTGGTCGAGCCGGTCGGCCGGCGCAGGCGCCTCCACGTCCGGCAAGACGAGGCCATTGCGCGGCCGGTTCGGCTGCGTGTCGGTGACCTGCGCGTCGCGCGCGGCCACCTGCGCGACCACGACCCACGGAGGCGTCGGCGAGAGCCCCGCGCCCACGATGGTGAGGTGCTGGCTGTTGCGCGCTGCGCCATAGGTGCCCATCGCGCTCAGCGTGCCGCGCAGCGCCACGAAGACGTGCGTCGGGAGCTTGACCTCGGGGTCCCAGCGGCGCGCCGCCTCGGTCTCGAGCAGCGCCACGTTGGCCGCGTCGTTCACGCCGCTGACGATCGAGTCGTAGCGGCTGTCGTCGATGGCCGCGATGGACGCCGCGAGGCTCGGGTTCGTCGCGCCGCCCGTGGACGCCGTCACCGTGGGCGTGATGCCGGCTGGCGCCACGTCAACCCCGAGCGCCACGTCGTTGCCGTGCGTGCCGGCCTGGCGCGCCGTCAGCGTCACCGTGCCGCCCGCCGCGCCCGCCGTGACCGGCAGGTCGGGCTCAGCCGTCAGCGCTGCTGCGAGCGCCGTGGCGATGGCGGCGGCCGTCTGGCCGTTCGCGACGCCCACGCTCACGCGCCGGTCGCCGACGCGGACGGTCAGCGTGCCGGCGCCGGTCGCCGTGCCGGCGAGCGCGATGGTGCCGGCCGCCGCCGTGCCAGCGCCTGCCGGGTCGACGGGGAGGGCGTAGAGGCGCGCGCGAGAGCCGACGCGCGCGAACGCCTTGGCCATGGCGGCGAGCTGCGAGCCGGCGCCGAAGAGGCCGTCTGCCGCGCCCTCACCCGTGACCTCGACGATGGTGCCGGCAGGCGCGCTGCCCGCCGCCAGGCGCAGGCCGATGAGCAGCACGCGATGGGGCTCGCCCGGCTGCGTGCTGAGCGCGCGCGAGCCGTCGATCTCGATGTAAGTGCCCGGCACGCGCAGCGCGGTCGGCACGCGGTTGAAGGAGATGGCCATCGGTCTACCTCACGCCTTCTCGCGGTCGTCGTCCGCGTGCTGCTGCTCGACGCCGTGCGCCGTGTCCTCTTGCTCGAGGTCGCCGCTCATCACGAGGCGAAGCACCTCGCGCGTCGCTTCGAGCTCCGTGCCGGCCTCGATGGGCTCGCGCGTCACCGGGTGCCGCACGGTGAGCCCCTCTCTCGGCCGCACCTTGATTCGATCGGTCATGGCTCTCGTCCTTCCAGCTCCAGGTCGCCTGATGCGTCGGGCGCGTCGCCGCCCGGGATGTGCATGTCGAGGTGAATGCGTCGCAGCGCGCGCAAGACGCCGTCTCGATCGAGCGGCGTCAGCTCGATGCGCTGGCTCCAGCTCACGACCCAGAGGCTCAGGCCACGCCCGCTCAGCTCGCGCGCGCCGAGGTTGCGCGCCAGAAGGCGCGTCGCACGCGAGAGCGCAGTCGGCCGCCCCTCCGCGTCCGGCCACACCTCCTCGTCGACGAGGCTCGACACCAGCGCCGCAAGGTCCATGGCCACATCGCCGCGCGACTGCACGACGCCGGCCGCGCTCGCGCCACTGCGCGAAAAGCAGCGCGCGATGAATTGCCCCTCGACCGTCGTCGGCCCGTAGTCTAGCGCCACGCTCGGCAGCGCCGTGCACGACAGGAGCACGCTCGGCACCGGCACGGTCTTGTACTCGACCACGTCGGCAAGCCCCGCATCGTCGACGACGCCCACGTGCACGCGCGGCGTTCCGTGCGCGAGCTGGTCGTTGGTCGGCTCGAGCACGGCGCGGATGCGCGCCACCATGGCGTCGAGCACCTTGCTCGGCTGCGTCATCGGCGCCTCCCTGTGCCCGTGAAGCCACGGTCGATGAACTCACGCACGAGATCGCGAAGCTCGCGCCGGTCACTCGGGTCGCTGAAGCCGGGCTCCGTGTCGAGGAACGGCCGTGCCGGCATGTTGTCCGTTCCGTAGAGGTGCGCGCCTGCGTATTCGAGCGACGAGCCCACGACCACCTCAGCCGGGCTGTTCACCTCGTAGGTGATGCTGTCGCGAAGCGCGCCGGTCTTCAGCAGGAGCGAGTGGTTCGGGTTCTTGACCGTCTTGCGGTAGCGCTCGCTCCACGGCTTCCACTTCTTGCCGGCCGGCTCGCGCTTCGTCTCTTGGATGCGCTTGCGCGCGCTGTTGGCCTGCTGCTCGCCGATCTGCTCGACGAGCCACGGGTCACCGCGCAGGTTCTCGCTCAGACCCTCGAAGCGCTTGCGCAGCTTCTCCAGCTCCTGCACGCCGACGACGACAGCGCCCGTGTCCTGCTGGCGCGTCGCCATCAGAAGACCCGCCGCGCGCTCTCGCGCGACCAGACCCGCTCGATGCCGTACGACTCGGGATCGCCGGGGTCGACGGCCGGCTCGGCGGTGACCGGCTTCAGCGTGGCCTTGCCGTCGCTCACGCTCTTGAGCCAGCTGACGGCGTTCGCGTACGCAAGGCGCGAGTCCTCCGTGCCTGCGTCGCGTGCCATGCGCAGAAAGTTTGCCGCCACGTCGACCACGGCGCGCCGCAAGGCGGGCGGAGTCGGGGTAGGGATCGGCTGCTCGCCACTCAGGTACGTGTCCGCAAAGGCGCTCGCCTCTTCGAGTGCGCGCTGCACCACGGCCTCGTCGATGACGTGGTCGCCGTCATGATCGGCGATCGCCCGGAGCGTGTCTGCCCCGAGCGCGAACCGCATGTCTTCGAGCGTGGCGTACGGCAAGCGCGCATCCTCCTCAGCCGAGCTTCACCTGGATGCGCGGGTCGGTGGCGATGGCGAGCAGGTGCTGGCGCGTGCGGTTGAGCAGCGTCTGCACGATGACCTCTTGCGGGCGCGGCGTGACCACCACGCCGCCCACCACGACGCCGCCGCTGTTCTTGTCGACCGTCTGCACGACGATGACCTGCGCCTTCTCGATCTCCTCGAGAGACGGGCGGTCTCCGAACTCCTCGCGCTCGAAGTCGCCAGGCGCGGTCGGCGCCACACGGTACTCGGTGGGCGGGACCGGAGGCTCAAGCTCCGGGTGCTCGACCTCGCGCGGCGGCACGTTCGCGCCTTCGCCAGCCTTGGGCGCTGCGCGGGGCGCCTCGCCGCTGTCGATCTGCTGCTCGGTCTGCTGGACGTCGCCCATCGTGGGCACGGCCGGCGCCGCGGACATGACCGATGCGCCGCCCGCGTCGCCGTCGGGCACGCTGGTCGAGCCCTCGGCCAGTACCACGTCGAGCGGTGCGGCCGGAGCGGACTCGTCTTCGTAGCTCCCGTCGTTCTTGCGCTTGGCCATGTCAGACCCCCGTCAGCCGGTTGATGACGACGTACCGGATGCCACCGTTGTGGATGTTTTCCTCGCCGGTCGAGAGCGTGTTGCGGCCGAACAGGCGGCGCGCATCGAACTCCAGCTGCGGCGGGACGACCACGAGGTTCGGCTGCACGTCGAGGTTCTCACTCTCCTCGTCGACGCGCAGGCGCATCTGCGTGACCGCCGCCTCGAAGTTGGCTGCGTCGAGCGTGCTCTTGCTCTTGTACGCGCCTTGCCAGAGACCGTATCCAGGCCCGCCGCGCGCGCGCACGCCCCAGAGGTGCTCGTCCTTGTCGAAGACGAACGGGTCGGCCGGGTCGGTGCGCGGCGTGAGCTTCGGCGCCACGCGCTCGCCCCAGATGAACGGCTTCACCGGGAGGTTCGTGTCGAGGACGTACCAGGCGGGGTTCGCGCCTGGCGTGAAGTTCGAGACGTTGACGCCGCGCTCCGGGTGCGTGGCGCTGAAGAACGGCACCTGGTCGTATCCGGCGCCGTTCGCTTCGATGGCGCGGATCATCTGCTGCCCACGCCAGCGCGCAGCCTGGCGCGCGAGCATGTTGATGGCCGGCATGTAGATGTCGAGGTTGTCGTCTTCGAGGTCTTCCACGCCGATGGCGATGGTCTTCTCGAACTTGCGCGCGACGATCTCGTACGCGTCGCGCATCACCGACTTGATGATGCGGCCGCCCTTCCACTCGCGCAGCGGGCCGACGTTCCCGCTGATGGGGAACTCGACGCGCTTGGTCGTCATGTTGACGACGGTGGTGAACTCGGCAGTCGGGTCTTCCGTGCCTTGCGCCTGCAGTGCCGTCTTGAAGATGGCGTTGGCTGCGACAGCGAAGGTTCTGAGGTCTCGAATGACTCCAGCCATGAGGTCCGCTCCTTACTGGTCGAACCGCAGCCAGACGCCGGCTTCGGTCACGTTGTGGCACTTGCCGGCGCGCGAGCGCGTGCCGCCGCCGTTGGTGAGGCCGAGCGTTTGATTGTCGACCCAGAAGACATCGTCGCCGACGTTCGCGAGCGTGATGGTGTCTGCTCCGCCAGCGGAGAAGAACGCCACGACGTAGTCGCTCTCGACCTCGATGCTGATGGCCGAGGCGATGCCGCCCGTGTTGTTGGCGCGAAACTTCGACACGCCGACCGACTTGCCGACGGCCGTGCCTGCGTTGCGCGCGAGGCCAGTGGCCGTCTCGATGATGACGCCGACGCCGGCCGGGATGTTTTCACCGGCAGCGACCGGGAAGTTCCGGTCGCCGGGCAGTCTGCGACTGTAGTTTCGATCTAGGATCGTAGCCGGCACGTTCAGCCTCCCGTCTGCGGCTGCGCGGGCGGTGCGCCTGCAGCCGGCTGCTCGTCTTCTTCGTTGTCGTCGCCCTCGGCGTCCTCGTCGTCGTCGAGATCGTCGTCGTCGTCCGCGTCCTCGGGCTCGGTTGCAGCGGGGCGCTTCTTCGGGTCGAAGACCTCGCCCTCGCTCTCGGCGATCTGCTCGTCGGTGAAGCCGAGGCGCTTGAGCGCGGCACGGTCGACGCCGTTCACGTTGGCGCGCAGGCGCGAGCGCCGCTCGGTCTGCTTGCCGGGCGCGGGCGCAGGCGCGCCGATGGTGGCGAGGCCGGGGTAGATGGTGTCCTTGAACGTCGCGAAGTTCTCGGGGCTCGCGAGGCAGAACTCGGCCCACCGCTTGCGCGCGGACGGCGGGATCTTGCCGGCGCGCGAGCCCTCGGCGAGGAACGACTGCACCTCACTCTTGAAGCTCGTGGCCTGGTAGGCGTTGAGCTGCTGGGCGAGCTTCGCGGTGTCGGCGCGCGCGTCGTTGAGCTGATGGGTCAGCGTGTCGCACGCAGCCTTGAGGCTCTGTGCGGTCTGCGCTGCCTCGAGCAACGGCTTCGCAGCGGCGACGAGCTGGTCGTCGCTCGCGTCGGGCTGAAGGCCGAACGCCTGGCAGATGGCGCGGCGGGTCTGGTCGTTCATGTCTTGCTCCTGCGAATCGATGGGGCCGAGGCGCTGCGAGAGCTGCTCGCGAAAGGCTTCGATGCCGTGCATGCGGAGGGCGGGTCTGTTCGTGAGCGCCACCGAGGTCAGCTTGTCGACGTGGAACTGAAAGCCCTCTGGCTTGAGGTCGCGCTTTCCGACGACCACCGGCGACAAGAACCTGAAGTGCTTGGTCGTGACGTGTTCGCGACCCTGCGGCGTCCAGTGCGCGCGCCCCCAGACGCCGGCCTTCGTGCCGGCCTCGGCGGGCTCGACCTTCAGCTCCTCGATCCAGCCGGCCGCGCGCGTGTCGCCGTGCTCGCTCGCGTGCTCCCAGTCGATGAGCATCGGCAGCTCGGTCGCCCGCACGACCTCTTGCGCGTCGCGCACGGTGAACTTGCGGCCGTCGCGCGCCTCGACGTGCGGGCCGAGCGGCAGGATGTGAATCCACTGCGGCCGGTCCTCGGCGCAGGGCTCGACCTCCACAGCGAAGCGCATCAGCGCTTGGCCGGAGCGGAGCGTGCCGAGGTGCTCAGCCTGCGTGCCGTTCATGTGCCAGCACGGTGCTGGCCGGTCCGCCACGCGAGCAACGTGGCGAGTCACCGAATCATGCGCTCGAATGCCGTTACGGTCTGGGCGTAGCAGGCTTCGCAGAGCGCGATGGAGCGCGCATCGTCTGCGTGGCTGACGCGCGGCTGCAGGTTCAGCACGGCCGCAGCGGTGCGCAGCAGTCCGCGCAGGTGACGGCACGCGTCGATGTGCTGGCTTGGGTCTTTGATGACGAACGCCATTCAGCGCCTCCGCTTCTTCAGCGCGGCGTCTCGGCCCTCGCCGGGCCGCTTGTCAAAGCCGGGGTCGATGCCCTGCCGCACCATGATGGTCTCGCCCGTGCGCTTATTCTGCCACGGCACGAGCGGCACGCGCGGGCGCGTCGTGATGACCGGCTTCTTCGTCTGGCGCACGTGCCCCGTGGGATTGCCGTCGTCGTCGAGGATGGGCTCGGGCTCGCCGGCAACGATGCCTTGGTCGACGAGCCGCGTGTACTCGGTCTTGGTCACGCTGCGGACCGCGCACTTGCAGTTGTAGCCGTTCGGCGGAAAGGCGTAGCTCCAGAAGCTGTCCTCGACCGGCAGGAGCACG
>Ga0196971_1000270_pt1 | contig 46980 bp, 41 predicted proteins | sample S1v_1013CmetaG_FD_148660 | JGI IMG/M metagenome (GOLD analysis project Ga0196971, IMG submission 148660) | Soil microbial communities from Anza Borrego desert, Southern California, United States - S1+v_10-13C | ecosystem: Environmental > Terrestrial > Soil > Desert | place: USA: California... | reverse complement strand
CGGAGCAGGTGCCGGGGCAGGTGCCGGAGCAGGTGCCGGAGCAGGTGCTGGAGCAGGTGCCGGGGCAGGTGCTGGAGCAGGTGCCGGAGCAGGTGCCGTTGTTGTGAGCACTTGGCTGATTACGCCCGAGGTCACTGCAGGGGGATCAGTGTTGGTGATCAGGTTGATACCGGCAGGCGAACCGAGATCAGTGCGTGCCACGCTGATGTTCGCAACGCCGTTGCCCAGCGTATAAGTCACGCGCTTTACAGGTGTCCACGCCCAATTTGTGCCGCCGGTGCCGGAGTAGCGGTAGAGGTTGCCGTTCTCGATCAGGTGGCTCGCACCAATTGCACCGAAGCGGTAGCCGGTTGCCGCATTACGGTCCGTATCGAGGAACACGCGCACCCAGGTCGGCGTGCCCGAATACGGGATCTTGTAGTACACATTGGTCGCATCGCTGGTCGCAGTGGACGTCGTGGCCGTCGTTGCTGTGAACACCTGCGTGAGCTTGGCTGATGTCAACGATGGCGGGGTCGTGCTGGTAATCAGGTCGAGGCCTGCAGGCGAGCCGAGGTCGGCACGCGCCACGGTGATGCTGGCAGAGGTGCTGCCGACTGTGTAACCAACGCGTTTGACATACGACCAGCTCCAGTTGGTGCCACCGCTGCCCGTGTAGCGGTAGAGGGTGCCGTTCTCGATCATGTATCCAGCGCCGACTGTGCCGAAGCGGTATCCCGTTGCAGCATTGCGATCCGCATCGATAAATACGCGCACCCATTGCGGTGTGCTCGAATACGGGATCTTGTAATAGGCATTCGTTGCATCGAACGAGGTCGTCGTGGCGGCCGTCTGTGCGAGTACTTGCGGCGCGAGGCAGACGCCGGCTGCAAGCAGGACAGCTTGCATGCGGCGGAAAGCGAACGGTGGGCGTGGTGTGGATAACCTATGCATGGTTATGTGGCCTTTCTAAAAAATTGGACGTGACTATCCCGCCGCCTCGTGCGGGGAGGCGGTAAACGTCAGCGATAACTACAAAAAAGCGGGCAGGGGCTTTGGGTCTGCCTACTCGGTTCGGCGCAGGGAAGGCGGGTGGTGCCGGAGGTCGGGACACCTTCCGCCATGCAGACGCAGCTTGTAGCTCCGAGTAGCAAGGTGGCGTACTGCGCGATACCTGGCCAGATTGCTCTTCATGGAGATACAGGGGGTGTCATGCATTCGTAATGCACTCATGTTGTCCCGCGGATGTAATCCACGAGACAGCATCAATGCATACCAAGCCGTGTTCGTTGGCTGTGCACGCGCGCCTGTGGCAGGCGTGCGAGGGATGACAGCGAAATTACGAGTGTGAGAATTCATCATTCATCTGGCCGGTTCGCCTTCGTCCCGACCGGGTGAACCATGGGCTCGCTTTTTTCGGGCAAAAGAAAGCCCGCGACAGGCATGGGCATGTCGTTTTGCATTGGCGGGGACCGATGGAAAAACTACGTCGGGAAGCGCACTCCGTTCACGCGGGAGATGTGCTTAAGGCTGAAATTGGCTTATATACGATTAATGCAAATTGGCAATAATTAAAAAATTAAACAATAAATGTTGCTAGTTAAGTAGGTTGCGCAAATACATCCCGCAATGAAATATGCTGGTAGATCGCGATATATATTTTCTGCGGAGCGGAACGAATCGTTGAATTAAGCGCCATGCGCACCGCTTGTGATCGCAGCTTGCGAACAATGCCTGCGTGCTGATGCGCTGCATAGCCATCTGCTTCAACGTTCCGCAAGAGTCCGCTCGCATCTGCCATGTTCAGGCCGCCACTTCCGTTGCCTGCGTGCGCCGCACGAATACTGGCGCCAGCCACAAGCCGAGCTCATACAACAGGCAGACCGGCACAGCGAGCAGCAACTGGCTCATCACATCCGGCGGCGTGACGATTGCCGCAAGCACGAAGGCACCGACCACCACATACGGGCGGGCTTCCTTCAACTTCTCTACCGTCACCACGTTCATGCGGACCAGCACGATCACTACGATTGGCACTTCGAAGGTGACGCCGAACGCAATGAACATCGTCATCACGAAATCGAAATAAGCATCGATATCCGGTGCAACCGCAACAGACTGCGGCGCGAAATCATTGATGAAGCCGAACACCACACCGAACACGAAGAAGTAGCAGAAGGCCACGCCTGCGATGAACAGCAGCGATGACGACACGATCAGCGGTGCGATGAGTTTTTTCTCGTGGACATACAGGCCGGGGGCAATGAATGCCCACGCCTGGTAAAGCACCCAAGGCAATGCAACGAGGAAGGCAACCAGCAGCGTGACCTTTATCGGCATCATGAACGGTGCGATGACGCCAATTGCGATCATCTTGCTCCCCGGTGGGAGCGCTGCCATCATCGGTTGTGCCAGCAGGTCGTAGAGGTCTGCAGCCCATGGCATCAGGCATAGCAGTACGAGCAGGACAGCCGCCGATGCTTTCACAAGGCGATTACGCAGCTCCACGAGATGCGGAATGAAGGAGTTCTCCGCGTCGGCCGTTTGTGGGATGTCAGTCATGTTCAATGGAAGAAATGGGCTGCAGCCGGGGCGGTTCGGCATTTCGCCGCACGCGATGCGCCGGAGCTCGCGCAGGTTCTTGATCCCGTCTGGTGTTTGTGCCGGGACGGTATTGCCGAGGTATGTGCGAGTTTTTTCACGCGAAACTTCTTCGCTTTTCGCCCCACCCATTCCGGCGAGAGTGCGATCTCCTCCGGTGCGCTTGAAGAGGGCTGCGGCATATGCTGTGGCGACACCGTGCCGAAAGCGACAGGTTCGCTGGCAGATGCAGACATGCCGGTCAGTTCACGCTCGAAAAGGGCAGCGCTTTCTGTCACGCTCTGCTGCACGCTGTTAGCGGCCTCCTGCATGTCCTTCTTGATTGCCTGAAGTTGTTCGAGCTCGATCTCGCGGCTGACCTCGGTCTTGACCTCGTTAATGTAGCGCTGGGCTCGTCCAAGCAAGGTGCCGCCCATGCGTGCGAGCTTGGGCAGCCGCTGCGGTCCGACCACGACGAGCGCAACCACGCCGATCAGGATGATTTTTGATAATCCGATATCAATCATGATTAAAGGCAGCCAAAGCTGTTAGTGGCGGGGAATGCGTCATGCATGGGCTTCTGGTTATGTGACCGCAAACGCTTAGTTCACGACCTTGGCATTGACGGTTTGCGCAGTGTCATTTGCACCTGCGTGTGCGAGCTTCGACGGTGCGGTGTCCTGCGCAGCAGACTCTTCTTCGCCCTTGATGCCGTCCTTGAAGCCCTTGACGGCTTTTCCGAGATCGGAACCGATGTTGCCAAGTTTCTTCGTACCGAAAACCAGCATCACAACGACCAGGACGATCAGCCAGTGCCAAACGCTAAATGAACCCATTTCTTTTCTCCTAACAACTGGACAGTGGTGTCCGGTTTAAAACAGATACTTTTGCTTAATAAAGCGCAGTAGACGGGTGTTTAGTCACTGTTCAAAGGAAATAGTTTCCTCGTGGATCTATTTATTGTGGGAAATTTTTGGGTGCTGGCTTTTTGCTATGTGGCGCTGGATACCTTTTTAAGATGGAAAAAATTGAGGTGCGGCAGGTGTCTTGCAAAAGTGTATTTACGCTCCACCATGCGAACGGCACAATGGAGTTAATTTCCAAGGGGAAATTTCTGAGGGCGACGCCCCGAGCGTTCGCATCCTGCGGAGAAGACGCCTCGACCTCATGGTGGCCCCAAAGCGAGAAACGCCTCATGCCAGAAGAACACCTGATCAATTCCGTCAATAAGCATTATCTCGACCGCGTGATGAAGCTCGCGGATGCGGCGGACATCATGGCGACCGAGGATATCTTCGATGCGCGCGGCATGAAGCTGGTCGCCAAGGGCACGAAGATTTCGCCCAGCCTGCAAGAGCGCCTGTCGCAGCGCCAGCTGAACAAACCCTTCGAATCGAGTATTGCCGTTGACTCTGGAGTCGACGTCAGCGTCATTGCAAACGAGGCAAAGCGTATCGTCGAGACCATCGAACCGGTGCGCGCGATCGTGCAGACAGTTAGTGGCCAGTCGCCGGTGCAGGTTCTTTCCGGCATCCAGTTTGGCAGCGCAATGAGCACCATGCTCACGCTCATCGAACGCGGCGGGCCGAGGGCGCTGGAGCACAGCGTGATGGTGAGCCTGCTGTCGATCTGCCTAGGCCGGAAACTGGGCATGAGCAGTACCGACCAGACCATCGTCGCACTTGCCGGCCTGCTGCACGACATCGGCGAGCTGTATATCGAACCGCAGTACCTGCATTCCCGCAGCCACTTGTATCCGCATGAATGGCGGCACGTGGTGGTACATCCGCGTATCGGCCAGATGCTGATTTCCAACCTCGAGAGTTATCCGGCGGCGGTCGCGCAGGCCGTGTTCGAGCATCATGAACGGTATGACGGCAGTGGTTATCCGCGCCAGGTGTCTGGTAGCAGCATCAGTGCCGCCGGGCAGGTCGTGGCAACTGCGGAAATGATTTCCGGCGTGTTCGTCAATCCGGACCATCCACTGCAGCGCGCGGAACTGGCGCTGAAGGTCGTGCCAGGGGAATATGTGCATCAGCTCGTGTCAGCAGTCTCCAGTGCTGCACGTCAGGCGCGTAGCGAGAAGGGCATGACCGGCAATGCCGCAACGACGGGGGAAGAAAAAAACAAGGTGGCCGAGCTGCACAAGCATATCGGCGCCGTGCTCGAGACAACGCAACGCCTCGCCGATTCGGGTGTGCTGAAATCGCAGAAAGCAAAGCACCTGCTCGCAGAAGTCGAGCGGCGTACCACAAAGGTCCAGCATGCGTTCAGCAGCACCGGACTGGACTCCAGCCTTGACGAGAAGAGCGGCTTCTTTGATCCCCACAATATCGACGTCCTGTTCGAAACGTCGGTGGTGAGCAGCGAGTTCAAGTGGCGGCTGCGCGATGTGGCGCGCGACCTGTCATTGCAGGCCGCTGCACTGGAAGCGCATGAAACGCAGGCGCTGCAGCCGCTTGTCGAGTTACTCGACGGCGAGCGCCCGAAAGACGCGGGTGTCAGTGCGCCAAACTGAGTTTGTCCTGCCCGCGGCACTCGGCCTGGTATTCCTCCGCAGCACGCCGTGCCTTGCGCCGTGCCGCTTCGACCTTCGTGCCGGCGACTGAAGCGGCATCTTCCTCTGCCCATTTCTGGCGCCGCGCCAGCGTGTCGCATCTCTTTCGCTTCGTTGCCTCTTCGCGTGCAACGCGCTTTTGTTCTTTCGCTTCGCTTGCCTCGCGCTTGAGACGCGCGCTTTCAAGGCGTTCGGCCTGCCGTTTCTCCTGCGCTGCACGACGAAGCGCGGCTTCTGCGTCTGGAGAGGGAGTTGTGTTGATGTGCATTTCCGTACCGCCATTGCAGGCCGTATCGCTGTAAACAATCTTGCCGCCAGATTCGCATTTATAAATAGCGAAGGATGGGATTGCGCACGACAACAGGATGGCAGTCAGCAAGGATTGCTGGGTCGTTTTTCTTTTCATATGACTTTGCCGGGGTTTAGCAGACATAAGGGATCGAGTGCTTGTTTCAGCGTACGCATCAGCTGCATTTCCACCTCAGACTTGTACTGGCGGATTTCGTCGCGCTTGAGTGCGCCAAGTCCATGTTCCGCAGAAATCGAGCCGCCGAACTGATGCACGCTGTCGTGTACCACGCGATTGATTTCTCCCTGGCGGTCGATGAAGGCATCCGGCGATTCATTATCCGGTGGTGACACGTTGTAATGCAGGTTGCCGTCGCCCAGATGGCCGAAGGTAACCAGGCGGCAGCCGGGAAAGCGCTGGTGCAACTGTACATCCGTGGTGCGGATGAAGTCGCCGATGCGCGAGATCGGCACGGAGATATCGTGCTTGATGTTCTTACCCTCCTCGGCCTGTGCCAGCGGAATATGCTCGCGCAGGTTCCACAGCCCTTTGGATTGGGCGATCGACGATGCAACAGCGGCGTCCTGGATGATTCCCCGCTCGAGCGCATCGGTGATCAGCGCTTCCAGCATGCCGTTCGCATGCTCTTCGGATTCGCTGTCCGACAGTTCCAACAATACATACTGCGGATAGCTTTGCGGGAAGGGCGCGCGGATCTGTGGGAAATGCTTGGCAACCAGCTTCAGGCAGAAGTCGGACATCAGTTCGAACCCGGTCAGCGTGGCGCCGCATTTCTCCTGTGCCAGCGACAACAGGCGCAAGGCATCATCCGGGGTCTGCATCGCTGCCAATGCGGTCAGTTGTGCTTGCGGTTGCGGGAATAGTTTGAGTACTGCGGCAGTAATGATGCCAAGGGTTCCTTCCGCGCCGATAAACAGGTCGCGCAGGTCGTATCCGGTATTGTCCTTGCGCAGGCCACGCAGGCCGCTCCACACGTCGCCCTGTGCTGTCACTACTTCTAGACCGAGACAGAGCTCGCGCGTATTGCCGTAGCGGAGTACCGCGGTGCCGCCGGCATTGGTTGACAGGTTGCCGCCGATGGTGCAGCTGCCTTCTGCCGCAAGCGACAGCGGAAACAGCCGGCCTGCATCTGCCGCCGCATTCTGCACATGCTCGAGGATGCAGCCGGCTTCCACCGTCATCGTATTGTTGACCGGATCAACTGCGCGGATGCGATTCAAACGGGTGAGCGACAGTACGATCGCGGTGCCGCTTTCATCGGGCACGCTGCCAAGGACCAGGCCGGTATTGCCGCCTTGCGGAACGACGGGTACGCGAAACTGGTTACACAGGCGAACGACAGCAGCGACTTCATCCGTCGTCGCCGGCTTCACGACTGCGAGCGCCTTGCCGGTAAAGCGGCGGCGCCAGTCAGTCAGGTAGCCTGCGATATCGGCTGGTTCGGTCAGTACATGGGCAGCGCCGACGGCATTGCGGCAGAGAGCGAGGAACTCTTTCATTTGGACGCCTTCTGGATGACTTGCTTTGCCAGCTTCTTGGCAGCCTGCTTGTACGGGCGCAGATAGAAGACCGTGCAGAAGAAGAACACGCTGACCAATGCCACCTCGATCCATCCCAGGGTGGACGACATCCCCTTGTCGGTCATGCCGCGGACAATGCCCTCCAAGAGATACAGAAGGATCAGCATCGACGACCACTGCATGGTGTAGATGTTGCGCCTCAAGATGCCACGCAAGGGGAAGAGTAACGGCACCACCTTGAGCACCATCCACGACCCGCCGGGGCGCAGGGGAGCGAGCATCAGCTCCCATGCAACGCACAACAGGATCAGGGCGACGAGGCTGGTGACCGCGCCGGCATGGAAAATTTTCTGCATAGGGTTTTGCGTTTCGTCGACCATCAGGCACTCCTCAGGCGGGCGCTGGTTTCTGCAAGCCGGCGGCCAAGCGCAATCGTGAGCGTGCGCGTATCGTCGGAAATCGCGTGATTGCCATTGGGGCCGGACCAGTGGCTCGCGCCATAGGGCGTGCCGCCGGTCGTGGTCGTCATCAATTGGGGATGCGTGTAGGGCAGGCCGAGCACCATCATTCCATGGTGCAGCAGCGGAATCATCATCGACAGCAGGGTTGCTTCCTGTCCACCATGAATACTGCCGGTGGAGGTGAACACGCAAGCGGGTTTGCCGCTTAATGCCCCGGACAGCCATTGCGCGGACGTGCTGTCCAAGAAGTACTTCATCGGGGCAGCCATGTTGCCGAAGCGCGTGGGAGACCCCAGCGCAAAGCCTGCGCATTCTTCCAGGTCACGCAGTTCCACGTACGGCGCACCGCTTTCCGGAATGGCCGGTTGCGTGGCTTCCACAACGGTGGATACTGGAGGAACCGTGCGCAGGCGCGCTTCGCAGCCCTGCACGCTTTCGATGCCTTGCGCGAGCAGCTCGGCCATTTTGCGCGTCGATCCGTGACGGGAATAATACAGAACGAGGATGGTGAGATCGGATGAATAATTCATGCTTGGTATTATAGGATGCTTTGACAACACGAAAACGCAGTGTCCCATGCCTCAACCCGAGTTCGCTCGCATGTTTCCCTTCAACTTCGCGATCTTCCGCAACTTTCCGCTGGATGATGTGCGCGGGTTGTTTCGTTTTGCCAAGGCAAGGCTGAATGAAGAGCGCCTGCCGCAGGTAGCCGGCAGCCTGACTTTCACCACGGTGCTGGCGCTGGTGCCTATCCTAACGATTGCGCTTGCGATATTCACGACATTCCCGCTGTTCAATACGTTTCGCGCATCGCTAGAGGCGTACTTCATCAAGAGCCTGATGCCGAAGACGATTGCCAACACAATTCTTGGCAACCTGAACCTGTTTGCCAGCAAGGCCACACGGCTGTCGGCATTCGGCGCGATTGGCTTGATCCTGACCGCACTGGTGATGATGCTGACCATCGACCGTGCGTTCAACCATATCTGGCGCGTCAAGTCTGCGCGTCCCTTTACGCAGCGCCTGGTGATCTACTGGGCGGTCGTCACCCTAGGTCCGTTGATGATCGGTGGTTCCATCACTCTGACTTCCGACCTGTTTAACGCCACCAACGGTTTTTCGAGGAGCTGGCCGCTTGCTGCCGCGCTTTGGAATACAGTACTGTCGGTATCGCTCACCACCGGTGCCTTCACCCTGCTGTACATGGCAGTGCCGAATCGTTTCGTCGACTGGCGCGATGCAGCCTGTGGCGGCTTGCTGGCCGCTGCGGCGTTCGAAATCGCAAAACGCATCTTTGTGGTTTTTGTGTCGAAGTTCCCGACCTATACCGTTGTGTACGGCGCAGTGGCCGCATTACCGATCTTCCTGCTGTGGCTATACGTTTCCTGGTTGATTACGCTGATGGGTGCAGTGCTTGCAGCTGCGCTACCGGTCGTCAAGTACGAACGCTGGTGGCATGTCCCGACGCCGGGCAGCGCCTTCATCGATGCCATGGCTGTGCTGAATGTCTTGCACCAGGCACGCGAAACTGGAACCAATGCTGCTGTCGACGCCCGGACGATACGCGAGCTGACGCGCATCGGCTATGACGAGTCGGAATCTTTACTCGAGAAAATGCTGGATGCGGGTTGGGTCGGACGCGTGAGGGCAGAACTGTCGAAGAAGCGCACGCGCTTCGGCAGGCCGAGCACCGAGGGACAGGATACGTGGGTCTTGCTGGCGAATCCTGCGCAATTAAAGGTCGCCGATGTGTATCGGATGTTCGTCTTCAATACTGCGGGGAATGCCGCTCTTGCCAAGCAGGTGGAGGGTGCCGTCGAGCGAGGGCTGGATCAGACCCTCGCCGACCATTTTGCCCAGAAAACAGTGTCCTAAAAGGACGTTTGCCCGGTTAGCATTTGCCAATACATCACCCAGTCCCCCATGAAGGAATAGATCGGGTGCTTGAAGGTGGCGGGGCGGTTTTTCTCGAATACGAAGTGGCCGATCCATGCAAATGCATAACCACCGACCAGTGCCGCCAGCAGCCACCACAGGTTTCCGGTCAATAGCGTCGTCGCGACAAAGAACAGCGCCAGGGTCGAGCCGACAAAGTGCAGTTCGCGGCAGGTGCGGTTGGAGTGCTCGCTCAAGTAGAACGGATAGAACTCCGCGAACGACGAGAATTCTTTCTGCAGGACGTTTGCCATGGTGTCTCCTCGGTGTTGTTTTCCTCAGAATAGTCCGGTTGCGGTGACTTGCAACCGGAATTCCTCAAAACAACGCAAATTCCCTACGGATATTGCCGGTTTTTAAACAGGATTTACGCCGTTTTCATAAATCCATACAACGCTTTCAGCACCGCATCCGGCTGCTCCGCCATCAGGTCATGTCCACAGTTGTCGATCTGCACCACACGGCCGTGCGCAATCGACTTTGTCAGTGTGGCAGTGGCCTTCGGTGGCGTCATCATGTCCCTCTTGCCGAGCACGAACAGGGTTGGGCAGCCGAGGCTCTTCGCTGCAGTCTCGCCGTTTGCGTAGTTATTACACGCGGAAAAATCCGTATGAAACACCTTGGCGGAGTTTTGCGCCGAAATGCGCTGCATCAGGCGCTGGCTGCCGCCCATGACGTAGAAGCCGGGCCCTGGACAGGATGGCTTGTGCGCAATCGAGGTATGCGACCAGATGTTCACCATGTCGATGGCCGCCTGCTCATTGTTCAGTGACGCTTCCAGCAAGGCATCCGAAACCTTCATCGGGTAAGCGGTGCCGACCAGCGCCAGCTTGCTCACGCGTGCCGGAGCGCGGAACGCCGTCTCAATCGCAATCAGCGAGCCCATGCTGTGACCGACGAGGGCAGCTTGTTGCACGCCGGCCTCGTCCAGCAATGCGAGCAGCCAGTCGGCCATGGTTTCCACGCTGGCAAGCGGCTCACCTTTGCTGCGCGCGTGACCGGGCAGGTCCACGGCCAGTACGTTAAAGCCGTGATGGGCGAAATAGCGGGTCTGCAGGATCCAGACGGAATGGTCATTCTGCGCACCGTGGATGAACACCACGGTCGGTTGCTGCGGATTGAATGCTTTGCCGCCGGTATAGCAGTAGGCGTCTTGTCCGTGTACGTTCAGCAGCATGTCACGCTCCCTTCTGTGCGGCCTTCAGCCCGCGTGCAAGATCTTCGATCAGGTCGTCGGCATCTTCCAGCCCGATGGACAGGCGCATCGTGCCTTCGGTGATGCCGGATGCCGCGAGCTGTTCGGTTGGAACGCGGAAGTGCGTGGTCGATGCCGGATGGATCACCAGTGACTTGGCATCGCCGACGTTGGCCAGGTGGGAGAACAATTTCAGCGATTCGACAAAACGTTGTCCCGCGGCGCGATTACCCTTGATGCTGAACGAAAAAACCGCGCCGCATCCCTTGGGTAGCAGCTCTTTCGCGAGTGCATGATCGGGGTGGGATTCCAGTTCGGGATAGGCAATCGATTCGACCGCAGGATGTGCCGCCAGGAATTCGACAACCTTGCGGGTATTGGCGACATGCCGGTCCATGCGCAGGCCGAGCGTCTCGATGCCTTGCAGAATCGCAAAAGCGTTGTGCGGACTCATCACTGCGCCGAAGTCCCGTAATCCCTCGCGTCGCGCGCGGAGGGAGAAGGGCGCGACGGTCGACTCCTCCGAGAACACCATGCCGTGGAAACCGTCATACGGCTCGCAGAGTTCGGCGAAATGCCCGGTCTTCTCGTAGGCTCGTTGCCAGTCGAATGTACCGCCGTCCACCAGGAGACCACCGATCGCGGTGCCATGGCCGCAGAGGAATTTGGTCGCCGAATGGAAAATCAGGTCGGCGCCGTGGTCAAAGGGGCGGAGCAGGTATGGCGTGGTGAAGGTCGCGTCCACCATCAGCGGCAGGTAACGTTCATGGGCAATCGCTGCCACAGCCGGTATGTTCAGCACATCGAGTCCGGGATTGCCAAGGGTTTCGCCAAACAGCACTTTGGTATTCGGCCGGATCGCGTTGCGCCACGCATCCAGGTCGCGCGGATCGACAAAGGTGGTCTCGATGCCGAAGCGCTTCATCGTGTACGCGAGCAAGTTCTGCGAACCGCCATATAGCGCCCTTGATGCCACTACATGCGAACCCGCACCAGCAATTGTCGCCAACCCCAGGTGCATCGCCGCCTGGCCGCTGGCCACTGCGATGCCGGCGACGCCGCCTTCGAGTGCGGCGATGCGTTCTTCCAGTACGGCATTGGTCGGATTGGATATCCGGGAATACACATGGCCCGCGCGCTCCATGTTGAACAGGGAGGCAGCATGGTCGGAATCCTTGAAAACGAAGGAGGTGGTCAGGTAGATCGGCGTCGCACGCGCACCGGTCGCGGGATCGGGGGCCGCACCGGCATGCAGGGACAGGGTGTCGAACCCTGGATACTTAGGGGCGCTCATCGTGATTGTGTCTCCGAGGCTGTTTGGTTATCAGTTCTAGCCCGTCATCCTAGCATCGACGCGGCCGCGATCGCTGTCATGCGGATGACAGGAAGCTGTTCTATACGCTGGATTTTTCGGGACGCTTAGGCTACATTTCAAATGCGACAACACAACACATTAGCTCCCAGGGTGGCCCCCATGAAAGTATCCGAAATCCTCAAAGTCAAAGGCGATATCCTTTATACCGTCACGCCCGATACGCCGATGAGCGAAGCGGTCGACACGATGGCAGAGAAAGACCTCGGCTCGCTGGTGGTGATGGAGTTCGGTGAACTGGTCGGCATGCTGAGCTTTCGCGAGGTAATGCGGACCCTGCACGAGAACAAGGGATCGATCGGCACGACGACGGTGCGCAAGCACATGGACGACCATCCGATCACGATTACGCCCGAGACCGAAATCGACGAAGTGCGCCGCCTGATGCTGGAGCGGCATGCCCGCTATGTCCCGGTGGTGAACGCGAAGACGCTGCTCGGCGTGATCTCGTTCTACGACGTGGCCAAAGCGGTCGTCGAGGCGCAGAGTTTCGAGAACAAGATGCTCAAGGCCTATATCCGCGACTGGCCCGCAGATGGCGAAGAATAGGCGGTCCGCGTATCGCATACCCGAAAAGGCCGTTCATGGTGATCCATGAACGGCCTTTTTCACATGGTTTCTTTTAGTTCCAACTATCCGATCGAAATACCTGACACAGGAGGTTTTCCATGCATATCGCCGTTATCGGAGCCGGTCTCGCCGGTTTGACATGTGCCCGTCAGTTGCAGGAGCGCGGGCATAGCGTCGTCGTGTACGAAAAAAATGAAACAGTCGGCGGCCGCATGGGCACCCGGCAGACGGAACTCGGCGGGTTCGACCATGGTGCCCAGTACTTCACCGTTTCCAGCGAACGCTTCAAAAAGGAAGTCAATACCTGGAAGAAGGCTGGATGGGTGATGCCGTGGGACGGCAAACTGGTGACGCTGGAGAATGGTGTCGCCAAGCCTGCCGGGCGAACGAACGGCAGTGCACGGCTGGTCGCCGTTCCCGGCATGGCCGCACTAGGCACGCAGCTGGCCGAGGGCATTGAGCTGCGCCCGGGGCAGACTGTCCGCAGCCTGGAGCGCTTCGGCGATCAATGGCTGCTGGCGGTGATGTGCGACACGGTGCCGATCGATGCCAGCGCTGGCCCGTTTGATGCTGTTGTCCTTGCCATCCCCGCAGACCAGGCCATTCCGCTGCTGCAACCGCTGTCGTCGATCGCGGGGCAGGTCGCGCAAGAACATCTTGCGCCGTGCTGGGCATTGATCCTGAGTTTCGAACAAGCGCTTGGTCTTGACTACGATGGCGCATGGGTGAAAGGATCACGGCTCAGATGGATCGCGCGCGACACATCCAAGCCGCAGCGGCGCCCCGGTGAACACTGGATCGGCCATGCCTCGCCCGACTGGAGCGAAGAGCATCTCAACGACGATCCGGAGCGCGTGAAGGAGAAACTCCTAAAAGCCTTCCATGAAGCGACCGGCTCCCACATTCAACCGGTATATGCAGATGTGTACCGCTGGCGTTTTGCCCAGGCTACTACGACGCTGCCGGGCGACTGCCTGTGGGACGCCGCATCGCGCATCGGCGTGTGCGGCGACTGGTTCTCCGCGGGACTGGAAGGCAACGGACGTATAGAAAACGCTTACCTGAGCGGTTACGCACTCGCCGAGGCGGTTGCCTGACAAGGGCGATCCCGCTCACGTCGATGTGGCGCGGGCGGGGATATCGATTTCCTCTACCTGCCGGTGCGGGGCGACTAGCGGCAGGCTGAGGATGAATGTGCTGCCTGCACCAGGCTCACTCTGAACGCGCATGCGGCCGCCAAGTATGCCTTTGACGATGTTGTGCGCAATATTCAACCCGAGCCCCGAACCGCCGGCTCCAAGCTTGGTCGTGAAGAAGGGGTCGAAGATGCGGTTGAGGTTGGCCGCAGGAATGCCGACACCGTCATCCCTGACAGTTAGCTCCATCCAGCCGGTATCGCCTGCTTCGGCAGAAATCGTCACCGTTCCTGATTGCCTGCCCTCGAAGCCATGCAGCAGGGCGTTGTTAACGAGGTTGGCGATGACTTGTCCCAGCGGCCCGGGATAGCTGTCCATCACGATCGAATCCGGGATGTCCTGTTTGACGACGAACGCCGTTTTCTTCAGTGTCGGCCAGAGCGTCAACATGATCTCGGAGACGGCTTCTGCAACCGAGAATGCGCGCCGCTGCGAGCTCGTCTGGTCGACTGCAACCTGCTTGAAGCTGTTGACGAGGTCAGCTGCCCGCTGCAGGTTGCGCACCAGGATGTCGCCCGCTTTTTCGGCGTCATCGATATAGTTTTCCAGCGTAGAACGCTTTAAGCCGGCATTCCTGAAATCGTGCGACAGGGCTTGCGTCTGGTCGGTAATCGTGCTGGCCACCATCAGGCTATTGCCAATGGGGGTATTGAGCTCGTGCGCAATGCCGGCTACCAGCGAGCCGAGCGCCGCCAGCTTTTCGCTGCGCAACAGTTCCTCTTGCGCCATGTCGAGTGTTTCCAGCGTATAGGCGAGCTCCGCGTTGGCATGTTGCAGTTCCTCGGTACGCTGCACTACGCGCTGCTCGAGGTTCGCATTCAGTTCACGGATTTCGTTCTCGATGCGACGCTTATCGGTAACGTCGTCGCAGGCAAGGATGCCGAATCTTTCGCCAGCAAGCGTAAAGGTATGTCCAGAAAACTGGATCAGTACCTTGCTGTCGTCGCCGCGCCACATCCATACTTCACGATGGCTTTCCGTTGATCCGGTTCTTTTGAGCTCTTCGATCAGCGAAGCACGGTCGGCGTTATCGCAATACAGACCCAGTTCGATCGTATTCTTCCCGATCATCGATTCGCGCGACCGAAGGAACAGTCGCTCGAATGCGCGGTTCACGTCCTTTACGACATAGCCGCTGCTAACGTGGGTTACGAACATGGCGATTGGCGACGACGCGAAGATGGTCGAAAAGCGTTGCTCGCTGATGCGCAATTCTTCTTCTGCGCGCTTGCGCTCCAGCTCGGCGGAAGCGCGTTCGCTGAAAACCTGCAGCAACGACTTTACCAGGCCGGGATTGCCCATGACTTCGGTATGCATGACGGCAAGCACCCCGATTGTGTTGCCGGCTCGGTCGCGCAAAGGCGCACCAGCGTAGCTCTCCCATTGTTCGCCCGCAAAGGTACCCGCGTCCGGAAAGCTGGCGTCCAGGTCGGAAGGAAAAATACAAATTCGGCCTTCCAGCGCTCGCTCACAGGGAGTGCCGCTGCTCTCGTAGTCAAAGTTTGCGACGGTATGTCCTCGCAGGTGAGCCGCCAACGTGTGGACGGAGCCCGGCCAGTCCTCAACGCGCAATCCGATGAAGGCGCCGTCAGTACGCAATGCCGACGCCAGGTCGGCCACAAGCAGTTCGAAAAACGACTCGCCGGCCATGTCGCTCGTACCTTGGGCAAGTCTGAGCAGCGCGCGGTCTGCTTCAGCCTTCTGTTCTTCCAGCAGGCGCTGGTCGGTGATGTCCTCGGCAATCGATAGCAAACGGTCTGCGCCGCCGATTTCGTCCAGAATCGGCGTATGGCTCCACTGGCAGGTAATCGTCTTTCCGTCGACACGGCGGTTGCGGCAGACTGCGCGGCTTTCGCCATCGCCATTAATCAGGTGGCGGAAACGGGTATTGATCGTTTCGCGGCTTGCGTCTGAAAAAATGAAACTGGCATGCCGACCAATCGCCTGCTCCCGCGCATGCCCGAAAATCCGCTCCGCTGCGGCATTCCATTCGAGGACCTTGTGCTCACTGTCCCATTCGATGATGGCGATCGGACTATGCTCAACCAATGCGCGAAAACGCTCTTCGCGCTCATGCAGTTCCTGCTCAACGCGTTTGCGCTTGTCGATGTCCTGTTCCAGCTCCTGGTTCTTGTAGTCGAGTTCGGCGAAAAGCCGGCGCAGGCTGACCCGGGTCTCCTCAAGGCGCTTGGCCAGCATGCCGATTTCATCCAGCCGCTTCCACTCGAACGGCACATCAAGCTGTCGTCCGGCCAGGCGCTCCGCACCCACGCTCAGCTGCTTCAGTGGCCGTACGAGCCGGCGCTCGAGCAGAATCAGGATCAGTGCGATGGATAGCCCTGCCTGTGCGAGCAACGCCCCAAGCGATTCGCGCAAGTTTTCCATCAGCGCCTTGCGCAGTCGCTCGTTGCTGATCTCGACTCGCACCGACCCGATGACCTCGCCGCGATAAGTCACCGGCCTTTCTGTCGCGGCAGTCCTTCCATTGCGGCGTTCCGCGCTTTCGCCTGCGACGAATACACCCAGCGTGTTGTCCCGCACCTCGATGCGGACAACGTCTTCGCTGCGCGAAAGCATCGCTTCCAGCAAGGCATTGGCGCTTTCCTGGTTGATGTTCCACAGCGGTTCCTGCATACCGGTGGCAAGGACGTCTGCGTGCTGCTGCAGCAGCTCCTCAGTGTGCGTACGAATACCATCGTTGAATTGCGTGAACCAGGAATAACCATTGATCAGGAGGGAGGGTAGGAGCAGGGCGAGTACCACCACGAGCACGATCGCCCGGCGCAAGGTCAGCGTACGTCCTCCGGAATTCATGGCCGGGCCGGCATCCTGAAAATGGATCGCCGCACGGCACCGGCAGCGTTCCATACTCGGCTAGCGCGCGTCATTGTCCTGCAGCCAATCCGTCAGTTGTTCCACTGTCATCGGCCTTGCAAACAGGAATCCCTGCGCGAGAGGGCAGCCGAGGGCGGAGAGCATGCTGGCCTGCCGTTCGTCCTCGACGCCTTCTGCGATGACAGACAGGCCGAGATTGTGGCCGAGCTGGATCACCATTTCGGCGATGCTGCTGCCGCGTGCAGAGCTGGTGATTTCCGTCACGAAGCTGCGGTCGATCTTCAGGCGGTCGGCCTTGAGCCGCTGCAGGTAGCTGAGCGAGGAGAACCCGGTGCCGAAGTCATCAATCGCGATGCTGACGCCGATCTGCTTGATCTGGCCCAGCAGGCGGATCAGGGCATTGGGGTCTTCCATTGCAATCGACTCGGTAATCTCAAGCTCGACAAGCGACGGCGGCGCCTGAGTCTCGGCCAGAACGCTGCGCAGCATGTCGAGAAAGCGAGGATGGCGGAACTGCACCTGAGACACATTGACCGACATGGTGAAATCCGTGAATCCTTGCTCACGCAGTCGTACCAGTTCTCGGCACGCAGCGCGCAGCACGCGCTCCCCGATTTCGATGATCAGGCCTGAAAATTCCGCAATCGGAATGAAGCGGTCGGGGGCGATTTCGGTACCATTTTTGGTTTTCCAGCGGAGGAGGGCTTCCGCCCCGACCGGCCTACGGGTGGCGAGGTCCACCTGCGGCTGATAGACGACGTAAAGGTCTTTTGCTTCGAACGCGGTACGCAGCGCATGCATCATGCTGACTCGCTCGCGGATATCGACACCCATGCTGCGCGAGAAATAGAAATGGCCGGCGCGTTGCAGCAGCTTTGCACGTTTGAGAGCGATTTCGGCGTCCTTCAGCGCGTCCACACCGGAGCCCGCATGTTCGGGCAGTCGAACCAGGCCCGCCGTCGCCGACAATTGGACTTCCTGTCCATCAATGTGGAAGGGCTTGTGGAACAAGCTTAGCAGGATACCGGGGTCAATCAGCGGCGCGGGACCAAACACCGCGAAAGTGTCGCCGCCGATTCGCCCCACGGTCAGCCGATCATCCAGTTCTGATTGCAGGCGGGCGGCCACGCCGAGCAGGAGCAAATCACCAAACTGATGTCCGAGTGCGTCATTCGTTTCCGCGAAATGGTCGATGTCAACCAACGCAAGGGTCGTGTCAGTACGCCTGGCAAGGGCGTCGTCGAGCAGTTCCTTCAGCTTCGTGCGGTTCGGCAAACGGGTTAGCGGGTCATAAAACGCGGCTCCATGCAGGCGTGTGACAAGCAGCACGTTGTCCAGTCCGACTGTGATATTGCGGCAGAAGACATCGAGCAGACGCTGGTCCATGTCACTCAGTGGCTTGCCGGTATGGAAGAAAACGGCGAAATCCCGGCTCGCATTCTCGTTGAGATACAGCGTCGCATAATCCTGGCCGTAGATATTGCGGCGGCACGAGAAGGTTTCGGCCAGTGCGTGCGCGACGCGCTGGTCTCGCTGGGCGGGCAGGAGGCTGTTGCGAAGGCACGCACGATTGCCGGTGGCGGCGATGACGGTCGGGAGGTTTTCCGGATCTTCTGACCGTTCGCGTGCGCAAAAAATACCGTTCGGACTCAGGTTCAGTACATGCCCGATTTGCATGATGACCCCGGCTGCGAAATCATCCAGCCCATGAGATGCCATCAGTTCGGTGCTTGCACGGATGATCCTGTCGAGCCCGCGCCGGCCGTCGTTGATTGCGCGGATCTGCTCGTACGAGCGAATCGCCGCCGTCACCGTTGTATACAGCTTGTTGCGGGTCAGCTCGGATTTGGTCTTGTAATCGTTGATGTCGAAATCCCGGATCGCCTCGATTTCCGGCGCATATCCAGGTTGGCCGGTGCGCAGGATGATGCGCACCTCGTCCATTTTCAGCACTTCACGGATATGGCGAACCAGCTGCAGGCCGGAGTCATCCTGTTCCATTACCACGTCCAGCAGGATGACCGCGATACCGCACTCTTGCCGCAGCAATTGGCGCGCCTCGGCGGCCGAGTAGGCGTGCAGGAATTCCAGCGGTCTTTGCTGAATTTCCAGGTTCCGTAGCGCGAAAGTGGTTGCGTTATGGACGTCGGCATCATCGTCCACGATCATCACTCGCCATCCTTTTGCCGGGGCGTGCGAAACGGCGTCACCCGGGGACGAATCTTCGTCCAGAAATACCAGATCGTCGTCGACCGACGACACTGGCAGGATCATTTAATGCTCCTGGAGATAGTAGTGCTTGATGGCAATAGCGTCGAAATCATTCAGTAAATGTGCGTCCGGCGGGTGCTTGTGAAGGCTGCGTGTGTCTTGCCTGTTGTTAAATTCTTATCGATGTTGCACCATATTTTGTCGCCTTGCAATCTTCAACGGGGCGAATGTAAAACGCGCGACATTGCTGGTTCTAAAAATACGACAACCGTCGGTTCCTCTCCTTCTGCTCATCGAATGGCAAGCCACATGGACTTTCACCGGATCAATCGGTCGATACGTTAAAATCTTCCCTTTCCAGATCAATTCGATATCACCATGTCCGGCAACACTTTTGGCACGCTCTTTACCGTCACCACCTTTGGCGAATCACATGGACCTGCAATTGGCTGCGTGGTGGACGGCTGCCCGCCCGGCATGGTTCTGTCGGAGGCAGATATCCAGCCGGAACTCGACCGCCGCAAGCCAGGCACGTCGCGTCATGTGACGCAACGCCAGGAGTCGGACACGGTGGAAATCCTCTCGGGGGTGTACGAAGGGAAGACGACCGGTACGCCTATCGCACTGTTGATTCGCAACGAAGACCAGCGCAGCAAGGATTACGGAAACATCGCCGATACCTTCCGTCCCGGGCATGCCGACTATACCTACTGGCAGAAGTACGGAATCCGGGACCCGCGCGGTGGTGGGCGCTCGTCGGCACGCCTGACCGCACCGGTTGTCGGTGCAGCGGCCATCGCCAAGAAATGGCTGCTGGAACAATACGGCACTACGTTCACGGGATGCATGAGTCAGCTTGGCGAGATCGCTATCCCGTTTGAATCTTGGGAGCATGTACAGAACAATCCTTTCTTCGCGGCAAACACGACCATCCTGCCGCGCCTGGAAGAATATATGGATCAGCTGCGCAAGGACGGTGATTCCTGCGGCGCACGTATCGATGTGGTCGCGCAGAACGTCCCTGTCGGACTTGGCGAACCGATTTACGACAAGCTCGATGCCGACATTGCTTTTGCCATGATGGGCATTAATGCGGTCAAGGGTGTGGAAATCGGTGCCGGCTTCAAGTCGGTTGCGCAGAAAGGCACCGAGCACGGCGACGAACTGACGCCAGCCGGTTTTGCAACGAATAATGCGGGCGGCATCCTCGGCGGAATCTCGACCGGGCAAGACATCACGGTATCGCTCGCCATCAAACCCACATCCAGCATTCGCACGCCACGCCGTTCGATCGACAAAAGCGGCAATCCGGTCAACGTCGAGACCTTCGGCCGGCATGATCCCTGTGTCGGCATTCGTGCCACTCCGATTGCGGAAGCAATGCTGGCGCTGGTGCTGATGGACCATGCGCTGCGCCACCGCGCCCAGTGTGGCGATGTTCGCGTCAGCACACCGAAGATCGCAGCGCATATCAAGTAAAGCGTCATTGATGCACCCCGGTCGGCAACTGCCGTCCGGGGCAAAATCTCGCCGTCCGGCGCCTGTTGCATTATTTCCCGAAAAGCATCTCCGTGCCGCATTCAACCTGGCCCAAGCAGTCGTTCAGTTTCGCCCTGTTTTTCTTCGCCTACTTCGGCTACGTAGGCGTTTTTACCCCGTACGCTAGCCTGTACTTCGCAGAAAAGGGCATGACCGTCGCGCAGATTGGCGTACTCATGTCGCTGATGCAGGTCATGCGTATTTTCGGACCCAACCTCTGGGGCTGGGTCGCCGACCGTCACCAGCAGCGGGTGAGCGTGCTGCGGATTACGGCAATTGCTGCAGTGGCGTCGTTCTGCGGCCTTTTCTTTGGCCAGACCTTTGCGCAGTTCTTTGTCGTGATGGTGACCATCAACCTGTTTACCAGTGCCCAAGGGCCGTTGTCAGAAGCGCTGATGCTCTCCGAAATGCGAGGCGACCTGACCTATTACGGCAAGCTTCGCCTGTGGGGATCGATCGGATTCATCCTTGCGGTCACGATGGCCGGTCCGTTCCTTGATCGCTTCGGCATCGGGCTGATGCTGTGGATCGCGCTCGGGCTGCTGATGCTGGTCACCGTATCGAGTTTGCGGATGGAAGAGACGGCGCACGGTGACGGCCATGCCGAGGTTCCTTCAGTTCTGGCATTGCTGCGCCGGCGTGAGGTGATCGCGTTCTTCAGTTCGACCTTCCTGATGATCGCTGCGCATGCGTCCCTGTACGTCTTCTATTCCTTGTACCTGGCGCAACTCGGTTACAGCAACACCGTGATAGGTTTGATGTGGTCGCTCGGCGTCGTGGTCGAAATCGTTTTCTTTTTCTATCAAGCACCAATCTTCAAGCGTTTCGGTATACGGAACCTGATGATTGCCAGCTTGCTGATTGCCGTCCTGCGCTTCCTGCTGATCGGTTTCGGCGCCCAATCGCTTCTCCTGCTGCTGGTTGCGCAGGTGATGCACGCCGCAACATTCGGCGTACATCATTCCGCATCGATTGCAACGCTGCAGCGCTGGTTTTCCGGCCCGCTGCAGGCGCGCGGCCAAGCCTTATTCACCAGCATTTCTTACGGCTTGGGTGGTACGATCGGCGGGCTGATCTTGAGTGGGTTCTGGGATACATTTGGCTCCCAGGCAGTCTATTTAATGGCCGCAATATTTTCGCTGGCGGGTGCCGTTGCGGCGGCATTGTGTTACCGCTGGCAGCCACTTCAACCGGAGGGGAGAAAATGAATTCGATAGTCAAACAGCTACTGGCCGCCGCGGTGATGCTGACGCTCGTAGCGTGCGAAACGGTGAAGACCACGCAGGGCAGCGTCGTCGGCGTCGACCGCGAACAAAGAATGGCCATTTCGGCCGAGAGCATTGATCAGGCCGCACAACAGCAATATGCGGCGCTGCTGGCGCAGGAACGGCAAAAGGGCACGCTCAACCGGAACCCGGCGCAGGTCGAGCGCGTGCGGGCTATCGCCAACCGCATCGTGCCGCAAACCGTGGCCCTCCGGCCGGATGCCGCCAAATGGGCGTGGGAAGTGAATGTCCTGACGTCACCCGAAGTGAACGCATGGTGCATGCCTGGTGGGAAAATGGCGGTCTATACCGGCCTGATTGAAAAGCTGCAGATCACCGACGACGAGCTGGCCGCCGTCATGGGGCACGAGATCGCCCATGCCTTGCGCGAACACGCCCGGGAACGCGCATCGGAGCAGGCGATAGCCGGAAGCGTCATTTCCGTCGGCGCGGCCGTGCTGGGCCTTGGCGACATTGGTCAGAAAGGCGCCGAGTTTGCCTATATGGGGCTGCTTGGCTTGCCGAATTCGCGGCGTCACGAGACCGAAGCCGACCGCCTCGGCGTGGAACTGGCTGCGCGTGCCGGCTATGACCCGCGCGCCGCCGTCACGCTGTGGCAGAAAATGGGCCAGGTCGGCGGTGGCGAGCCCATCAAATTCCTTTCCACCCACCCGTCGCAATCTGACCGCTTGAGCGACCTGACCAATTACTCGGCACGCGTAATGCCGCTGTATGAGCAGGCGAAGAAAAAACGCTGATTTGCAAATCAACTAACAAATTCTGCAAATGAACGCCCGCGGAGCCAGAGCCGCGGGCGTTTTTCATTGTGCCGACGGGGCTCCGGCGTGCTTTTGCGCTGCACAACTATGGCATAATCGAGGACTGTTTTCTTCGATTTGCGCCATATGGCGCACACTTCTGGCACGCTTCGACACATGGCTCAAACGCTCTACGACAAACTCTGGGAATCGCACGTTGTCCATACTGAAGAGGACGGCACCGCCATCCTTTACATCGACCGCCACCTGGTACATGAAGTCACCAGCCCGCAGGCATTCGAAGGCCTGAAACTCGCCGGACGCAAGCCATGGCGCCTGTCTGCAAACCTGGTGGTTGCCGATCACAACGTGCCGACTACAGATCGTGCCAATGGCATTGCCGACCCCGTTTCGCGCCTGCAGGTAGAGACGCTGGACGCCAACGCAAAAGAGTACGGCCTGACGTACTTCAGCATGCAGGACAAGCGCCAGGGCATCGTGCACGTGATTGGACCGGAGCAGGGAGCAACGCTGCCGGGCATGACGGTGGTGTGCGGCGACTCCCATACCTCCACGCACGGTGCTTTCGGCTGTCTGGCGCACGGTATCGGTACTTCTGAAGTGGAGCATGTGCTCGCAACTCAGACGCTGCTGGCGAAGAAGTCCAAGTCCATGCTGGTGCAGGTTGATGGTGCATTGCCGTTTGGCGTGACCGCGAAGGATATTGTGCTCGCCGTAATCGGCAAAATCGGCACGGCTGGAGGCACTGGCTACGCAATCGAATTCGCAGGTTCCACCATTCGCGCATTGTCGATGGAAGGCCGCATGACGATCTGTAACATGGCCATCGAAGCCGGTGCTCGAGCAGGCATGGTGGCGGTCGACGATACCACCATCAACTACGTCAAAGGCCGCCCGTTCTCGCCAGTCGGACCGCACTGGGACCGTGCCGTCGAATACTGGCGTACGCTCCATTCCGATCCGGGAGCAAAGTTTGACATGGTCGTCACCCTCAATGCCGCGGAAATCAAGCCACAAGTTACCTGGGGTACATCGCCCGAGATGGTTGTGTCGATTGATGATCGTGTCCCCGATCCCGATAAGGAAAAGGATGCCGTCAAGCGCGATGCAATGGAGAAGGCGCTGGTTTACATGAGCCTGAAGCCGAACACCGCAATTTCCGACATCCGCATCGACAAGGTCTTTATCGGCTCCTGCACCAACTCTCGCATCGAGGACTTGCGTGCCGCAGCAGCTGTCGTGCGCGGCAAATACCGTGCTTCCAACGTCAAGCTGGCAATGGTGGTGCCGGGTTCCGGGCTGGTCAAGGAGCAGGCCGAGCGTGAGGGCTTGGACAAGATTTTCAGGGATGCCGGCTTCGAGTGGCGCGAGCCTGGGTGCTCCATGTGCCTGGCAATGAACGCCGACCGCCTGGAACCAGGAGAACGCTGCGCTTCAACATCGAACCGCAACTTCGAAGGACGCCAGGGGCAGGGTGGTCGTACGCATCTGGTTTCGCCCGCAATGGCGGCTGCTGCCGGTATAGCCGGGCATTTCGTGGATGTGCGCGCATTGCGCTAGCTTTTCGCAGGCTGCAACACCGTTGAGGGGCTGGGTAAGGATGTCCAGAAAGTTGGCGAAGCTGTCGAGAACGCCGCAAAGAGATAACTGAAGCGCAGTCGTTCAGGATTGAACGGCAAAAGAGATAAAGATCATGGAAAAATTCACCGTACACGAGGGTTTGGTCGCGCCGTTGGATCGCGCGAATGTCGATACCGATGCCATCATCCCGAAGCAGTTTCTGAAGTCCATCAAGCGTACCGGCTTTGGCCCGAACCTGTTCGACGAGTGGCGTTATCTTGATCATGGCGAACCGGGAATGGACAACTCCAAGCGCCCGCTCAATCCTGACTTCGTGCTGAACCAACCTCGTTACCAAGGCGCTTCCATCCTGCTGACGCGGAAGAATTTCGGCTGCGGTTCTTCCCGCGAGCACGCGCCATGGGCGCTCGAGCAGTATGGCTTCCGCGCGGTGATCGCACCGAGCTTTGCCGACATCTTCTTCAATAACTGCTTCAAGAATGGTTTGTTGCCGATCGTGCTGTCTGAAGCGCAGGTCGACCAGCTGTTCAATGAGGTCAAGGCATTCCCGGGCTATCGCCTGGTGATCGACCTTGAAAAGCAGACCGTCGGTACGACTAACGGCAGTGCAATTTATTCCTTCGAAGTTGATCCCTTCCGCAAGTACTGCCTGCTGAATGGTCTCGACGATATCGGACTCACCTTGCGCCAGGCAGACAAGATCCGGGCCTTCGAAGAGCGTCATATCGCAAGCCAGCCGTGGCTCGCCAACACGATTTAATCATCCGCTGAAAAACAAATGAAAATCGCAATCCTGCCGGGCGACGGTATCGGCCCAGAAATCATCGAACAAGCAGTCCGCGTGCTGAACGCACTGGACGAAAAATTTGAAATGGAAACGGCGCCGGTTGGCGGTGCCGGTTATGAGGCACACGGCCATCCGCTGCCCGAAGGTACGCTGAGGCTGGCAAAGGAAGCCGACGCAGTGCTGTTCGGTGCCGTTGGTGATTGGAAGTACGACAAGCTGGAGCGTGCATTGCGGCCGGAGCAGGCGATTCTCGGTCTGCGCAAGAACCTGAACCTGTTTGCAAATTTGCGTCCTGCAATCCTGTATCCGGAACTGGCAGGCGCCTCCACGCTCAAACCGGAAGTTGTGTCCGGCCTCGACATCCTGATCATTCGTGAGCTGACCGGCGACATTTATTTTGGCCAGCCGCGTGGTGTACGCGAATGCCCGGATGGCCCGTTCAAGGGAGAACGGGAAGGCTTCGACACCATGCGTTATGCGGAAACGGAAATCCGTCGCATTGCGCATGTCGCTTTCCAGGCGGCACGCAAGCGCAGCAAGCGCCTGACCAGTGTTGACAAGGCCAATGTGCTGGAAACCTTCCAGTTCTGGAAAGACATCGTGACCGATGTTCACAAGGAATACCCGGATGTCGCGCTCGACCATATGTATGTCGACAACGCAGCGATGCAACTCGTGCGCGCACCGAAGAAGTTCGATGTGATTGTCACCGGCAACATGTTCGGCGATATCCTGTCTGACGCAGCGGCGATGCTGACGGGTTCAATCGGCATGCTGCCATCCGCTTCGCTGGATGCAAACAACAAGGGTCTGTACGAACCGTCGCACGGTTCCGCACCAGACATCGCTGGCAAGGGCATTGCCAATCCGCTCGCGACGATCCTGTCGGCGGCAATGATGCTGCGCTACTCGCTGAACAAGCCTGAACAGGCTGACCGTGTGGAATCCGCGGTAAAGCAGGTGCTGGCGCAAGGACTGCGCACACCCGATATTTTTGAGGACGGCACCACCAAGGTCGGCACCAGGGAAATGGGTGATGCTGTCGTGAAGGCGCTTGCATAGAAGCGCAACAGTTTTTGAAGCGTATCTGAGGGAGAAAATCGTGAAGTTAGTCGGTCTGGTAGGTTGGCGCGGTATGGTGGGCTCGGTCCTGATGCAGCGCATGCAGGAAGAGGGCGATTTCGCTCATATCGAGCCGGTATTCTTTTCGACGTCAAACGCTGGCGGCAAGGCGCCGGCAATGGCAAAAAACGAAACCACACTGAAAGACGCCAACAATATTGATGAGTTGAAGAAATGCGACATCATCATTACCTGCCAGGGCGGTGACTATACGACGGAGATTTTCCCGCAGTTGCGCTCTGCCGGTTGGAACGGCTACTGGATCGACGCTGCGTCCACGCTGCGCATGAAGGATGATGCAATCATCATTCTCGACCCGGTCAACCTGAACGTCATCAAGGACGCGATGAGCCGTGGCGTCAAGAACTACATCGGCGGCAACTGCACGGTGTCGTGCATGCTGATGGGGTTGGGCGGCCTGTTCAAGAAGGACCTGGTCGAGTGGATGACTTCCATGACGTACCAGGCGGCTTCCGGCGGCGGCGCACAGCACATGCGCGAACTGCTGACCCAGTTCGGCTCCATCAATGCAGAAGTCAAGGCGCTCCTCGATGATCCGGCCTCCGCGATCCTCGAAATCGACCGCAAGGTGCTCGCCAAGCAGCATTCGATGACTGCCGAAGAGACCAAGCAGTTTGGCGTGCCGCTCGGCGGCAACCTGATTCCGTGGATCGACAAGGATCTCGGCAATGGCGTGTCACGCGAAGAATGGAAGGGTGGTGCCGAGACCAACAAGATCCTCGGCCGCGGTGCAGGATTCGGCCCTGCTGCAAAGACCGCCATCCCGGTCGATGGCCTCTGTGTGCGCATTGGCGCGATGCGCTGCCATTCGCAGGCATTGACGATCAAGCTGAAAAAAGATGTACCGCTGGATGAGATCGAAGGCATCATCGCTTCCGACAATCAGTGGGCCAAAGTTGTGCCAAACACCCGCGAAGCATCGATGAAGGACCTGACGCCTGCGGCAGTGACCGGCAGCCTGACGATTCCGGTCGGTCGCCTGCGCAAGATGCAGATGGGCGGCGAATACCTGTCCGCCTTCACCGTCGGTGATCAGTTGCTGTGGGGAGCGGCGGAACCGCTGCGCCGCATGCTGCGCATCGTGCTGGAAGACTGATAGCCGCGCCACATACTAATTAATTAGTATCGATCGACACATAGGGCCCGTCGATGATCGGTTTGTTTTCCGATCGTCGATGGGCCCTAGTCACGTTGTCAATCTGCAACAAAGAGCGATTAGCCTAAATTGCAAGAAAGCCGTCCAGTCCCATGCCGTTTCCCGACGTTGTAATAAGTTGATTACACTTCTTCGCAAGTTAGTTACACTTGCGTGCGTAAGTCCATGATGATATGGTGAAAGTTCCTCCGAACAATGTTAAATTGGGCGGTACTTGTTCTCCATCAGATACGCAGACGGAATGCCCTCTATGCCATCGAAAATGCATTCAAATAGAAACCGCCCGACATTTGGCTCGTTTAATTTGAAGACGCTTACTGCCGCTGTTGCTTCGGCAGTGCTGTTTTCCAATGCGTACGCCGCAGGCCTCGGGAAGCTGACGGTTCTGTCAGCGTTGGGGCAGCCCTTGCGTGCTGAGATTGAGTTGACCTCGGTATCGAAAGATGAAGCAGGCGCGCTCACCGCAAAAATTGCTTCCGCTGAGGCATTCCAGCAAGCGAATATCGATTTCAGCGCATCGATGTCGGCATTGCGTTTCTCTATTGAGCAACGCAATGGGCGTCAGTTTATCCGCGTGACGTCCAGTCAGCCGATGAACGAGCCGTTCGTCGACTTGCTGCTGGAATTGAGCGGCCCGAATGGCCGCCTTGTTCGCGAATACACGTTCCTGCTTGATCCGCCGGACCTGCGTACGGCGCAGTCCGCACAAGTTACGTCGGCTGCCCCAACTCCGGTCGCGCCAGTAACGAAGGCTCCGGCCGCGCCTGCACAATCCACGCAACAAGCACCGGCTCCGCAACAAGCACAGCCGCAAGCGGCGCAACCGGCAGCACAGCCTGCCCCGACGCAGAAGCCGGCGCAAGCGCAGCAACAAGAAACTGCAGCGGCGGCAAAACCTGCTGATGAACGCACCACGACCGAAGAGGTGCGCGTTCAGCGTGGCGATACACTGGCCAAGATTGCTGGCAAGGTTAAGCCTAGCGGCGTCTCGCTTGACCAAATGCTGGTCTCGCTCTACATGGCCAATCCCGAGGCTTTTGCTGGCCGCAACATGAATCGCCTGAAAGCGGGGCAGATTCTTTCTGTGCCAAGCGAAGAGACGACGCGGTCCATCGGTCAGGGTGAGGCACGCGCCGTTATCGTTGCGCAAGCGGCTGATTTCAACAACTATCGCAGCAAGCTTGCCGGACAGGTTGCAACCGCTGCTGCGCAAAAATCTGCAGAATCCAAACAAAGCGCTGGCGGCAAGATCACCGCGAAGGTTGAAGAACAGCCGACACCGGCAAGTGAATCGAAGGACAAGCTCAAGCTCTCCAACACCTTGCCAGCTCCGGTTGCCAATGCAGACAAGGCTGGTGCCGCGACTGTCGAAGACAAGATTGCGAAAGAAAAAGCAGCAGCTGAAGCCGCTGCACGTGTAAAAGAACTTGAGAAGAACGTTACTGACCTGCAGAAGGTACTCGAGGTCAAGAACAAGAGCCTCGCCGAACAGCAGAAGCAGGCCGAGGCAGCAAAGGATGCCAAGCCTGCAGCACCTGCCGCAACGCCGGCAGCTCCGGCACCTGCCGCAGCTGCTCCTGCTCCTGCACCCGCAGCACCGGCGGCCGCTCCTGCGCCTGCAGCGGAGCCCACCGCAGCGGATGCAACTACCAAGCCGGCCGAAGCAAAGCCTGAGGAGCAGGCACCACCGCCCGCACCGCCTGTAGCGGAAGCACCTCCGGTTGCAAAACCGAAGCCCGTTGCCCCACCGCCGTCACCACCCGAGCCCGAAATGAGCTTCGTGGATGAGCTGCTGGACAATCCTTTGGTCCTGCCTGGTGTAGGCGCGCTGCTTGTTGCATTGGGAGCGCTGGGGGTCTACCGCGCCCGTCGTCAGAAGCAAAACAAGCCGTTTGACGACAGCATGATGTCCGACTCCAGCTTGAAAGCGAATTCTCTGTTTGGTTCCACCGGTGGCCAGAGCGTAGACACCAACAACAGCGTGTTCAATTCGAGTTTTGCGCCGTCGGCCAGCCAGCTGGATACAAACGAAGTCGATCCGGTTGCAGAGGCAGACGTCTACATTGCATATGGACGCGATGCACAGGCCGAAGAAATCCTGAAAGAAGCGCTGCGCACCCAGCCGGAGCGTCACGCTGTAAGAGTCAAGCTGCTCGAGATCTACTCCAACCGCAAGGACCTGCGTGCATTTGAAACGATGGCAACCGAGCTCTATGGCTTGACCAAGGGCGAGGGCGAGGACTGGGCTCAGGCTGCAGCAATGGGTATTGAGCTCGATCCCAAAAACCCATTGTATGCAGGCGGCAAGGCTGACAAGCCGGCGGCACCTAGTGTGCTGGTAGCGCCGACACAGCCGCTTGAAGAACAAGGCTTGGCGACACTGTTGTCGAGCACGCAGCCGGGCACGACATCGATGGGAACTTCGAGTGTTATGGATACGGCTGACACCTCCTACTTCGGCAACACGGGGGTGGCGGCTGCGAAGCCGCTCCAGCCGGCACCCGAACCCAAGCCGGAATCGAAGCCAGCAGCTTCTGAACCAAGCATATCCTCGAACGAGCTGGATTTTGATTTGGACGGCATGCAGGACGTGGCAGTGCCGAATACCATTCCGCGTCCAGCACCGGCCGAACCGCCTGCGGACCTGGCGTCGATCGATTTCGATTTTCTCGATGTGCCGGGTGAGGCCAAGCCAGAGCCAGTGGCTGAGCCGGCCACACAGCCGAGCACGCCGAATGTGGCAGCTGCTCCTTCAATTCCGGCTGTTCCCGACCTGGAGTTCTCTCTCGATGAGGTGAAGCCTGCGGCAGAACCGCAAGCGAAGAACGTGGTGCCGGATATCGGAAGTCCGCAAGCCGATGTGCCGCCTATGGAACTCAGCATTCCTGATCTGGAGGACGTGGCACCGGCCGCACCTGCCACGGCAGAAGCCGAGCCGGAGTCCATGGATTTCGACTTGTCTGGCATCAGCCTTGATCTCCAGCCGTCCGTTGGTGGTGAAAAACCGTCGCTTGATTTGGACCAGTCAGTTGACTTGGCAACCCTCGATGAATCGTCCTCGAGCAGCGCAGAGATGGCGACCAAGCTGGATCTTGCTATCGCGTATCAGGAGATTGGCGACAAGGAAGGTGCTCGCGAATTGCTGGACGAAGTGCTGAAAGGCGGTACTCCAGAACAAAGCGAGAAGGCCAAGTCCTTGCTGCTTGAGCTTGCATAAACTGAGATCGGCTTGGCAAACGGGCGCAGGCATTGCTTGCGCCCGTTTTGTTTTTTGCATTTTTAGATCGGGGTCGAATTGAAACGCATTGCTCTTGGTGTTCAATACGATGGCATGCCATGGCGCGGCTGGCAGACTCAGCCGTCAGGAGGCACGGTACAGGACACGTTGGAGGCGGCAATGAAACGCTTCGCGCTGGTGGATCTTGCAACGACCTGTGCCGGGCGGACAGACGCGGGAGTTCATGCGCTGGAGCAGGTGGTCCATTTCGATACTGAGCTCAATCGCGAAATGTTTTCGTGGGTGCGGGGCGTCAACGCATTTCTTCCGCCGTCCATTGCGGTGCGGTGGGCATGTGAAGTCATGGCTGACTCCGTGGAAGGGTTTCACGCGCGCTTCAGCGCCACGGCCCGTACCTATCATTACGTCATCTACAACCATCCCGTACGGTCGCCGCTCCTTGCGGGCAAGGCCGGCTGGGTGTTTCGTCCGCTGGACATCGAGCCGATGCAGGCGGCCGCGCGGTACCTGCTGGGGACGCATGACTTCTCTGCATTCCGAGCCGCGGAATGCCAGTCCAAGTCGCCGGTCAAGACAATGCAGGATATCTGTATCGAGCGGCGCGGTGACATCATCGTCGTTACGCTCACAGCGAATGCCTTTCTGCACCATATGGTACGCAACATTGTCGGATCGCTGATCATGATCGGCAATGGCAATCAGCCTCCGGCGTGGATGAAGGAGATACTGGAAAGCCGTGACCGCAGTCGTGCCGCACCGACTTTCATGCCGGATGGGCTATATCTTGCAAAGATAACGTATGACACAAAATGGTGTCTTCCCCAGTCGGCCAGCAATCCCTTGCCGTGGTTGTGACGTTGAGGATCCTCCAATCCGTGCATAATAGGCCGATTCACCAATCCCAAATTGCCTGATGAGTCATCGTACCCGAATCAAGATTTGCGGTTTGACGCGCGTAGAGGATGTGCTTGCTGCAACTGCAGCCGGCGCGGACGCCCTTGGCTTCGTGTTTTATGAAAAGAGTCCCCGCTATGTAGGAGCATCGGCCGCGGCAGAGCTCATCGCACAGGTGCCGACTTTCGTCACGACGGTGGGGCTGTTCGTGAATGTTGCACAATCGGACGCTGAAGCCATTGTCCGCCAGGCACCGGTTTCATTGCTGCAATTTCATGGAGATGAAACTGTCGATCAGTGTTGCGCCATAGCGCATGCTGTCAATCGGCCATTTCTCCGCGCGGTGCGGATGGGGCCGGGGATGGCTGGCGCTAATTTGCTAGAATACGAACAAAATTATCGTGCTGCCAGCAAGCTTTTCTCCGGCTTGTTACTCGATGCCTTTGTCGAGGGCTACGGCGGCGGTGGAAAGGTTTTTGATTGGTCTCTCATCCCAAAAGAGCTCGCGCCTCGGGTCGTTTTAAGTGGTGGATTGAGCGTGCAAAACGCAACTGAGGCTGTGCTTCAGGTGCGCCCTCACGCCGTGGATATCAGCAGCGGCGTGGAACTGTCCAAGGGCATCAAGGATCCCGCCAAGATTCGCTCCTTTATCGGTGCCGTGCGCCAGGCGGATGCTTCACTGACTTAATCGTTGAGAGAATCACCATGAAAGAACTGAACGCGCTTGAGAATTTTGCAGAGCGCCAGCCCATGCCGACCACGGCATTGCATCAGGCCGCACATTACAACCTCCCCGACTCTCGTGGCCACTTCGGTCCTTACGGCGGCAGTTTCGTTTCCGAAACACTCACCCATGCGCTGACCCAGTTGAAGGAAGGTTATGCGCACTTCCGTAACGATCCGGATTTCCGGGCTGAGTTCGAAAATGAACTGAAGCATTTCGTCGGCCGTCCGAGCCCGATTTACCACGCAAAACGCTGGTCTGACATGATGGGCGGCGCGCAGATTTACTTCAAGCGCGAGGACCTCAATCATACCGGCGCACACAAGATCAATAACGTCATTGGCCAGGCGCTGCTGGCCAAGCGCATGGGCAAGCCGCGCGTCATCGCGGAAACCGGCGCGGGACAACATGGTGTGGCGACGGCAACCATCTGTGCGCGTTTTGGCCTTGAGTGCGTGATCTACATGGGCAGCGAGGACGTCAAGCGCCAGGTGCAAAACGTGTATCGGATGGAGCTGCTCGGCGCCAAAGTCGTGCCGGTTGAATCAGGATCGAAGACCCTCAAGGATGCGCTCAATGAAGCAATGCGCGACTGGGTCACGAATGTCGAGAACACTTTCTACATCATCGGCACGGTCGCGGGGCCGCATCCGTATCCGATGATGGTGCGCGATTTCCAGTCGGTGATCGGCAATGAATGCCTCGTGCAGATGCCGGAAATGACGGGGCGCCAACCGGATTATGTGGTGGCGTGCGTTGGGGGCGGTTCCAATGCCATGGGCATTTTCTATCCCTATATCGATTACCGCGACGTGCAACTGATCGGTGTCGAAGCAGCGGGCGACGGACTGGAAACAGGCCGGCATTCCGCATCGCTGATTGCCGGCTCGCCAGGTGTCCTGCATGGCAACCGCACGTACCTGCTGCAGGATGAAGACGGCCAGATCATCGAGACGCATTCCGTCTCGGCTGGTCTCGATTATCCTGGCGTCGGACCTGAGCATGCCTGGCTTAAGGACGCAGGGCGTGCGCAGTACGTCGCGATTACCGATGAGGAGGCCCTCGAGGCCTTCCACAATTGCTGTCGCATCGAGGGGATTATTCCTGCGCTCGAGTCCAGCCATGCACTCGCCTATGCGGCCAAGTTCGCGGCCAGTTTGCCGAAAGACAAGATTATTTTGGCCAACCTGTCCGGGCGCGGCGACAAGGACATGCATACCGTGGCAGAGCGCATGAAGAATAAGCTCTGAGCCGGCATAGCATCCGTCCCTTGATTCGATGAATGCGGTCCGTTTGACGAAACCGTGACAACAACAGGTTCCGGCGTCTGCCGGAACCTCTCATAAGAGCGAATTCCACCATGTCCAGAATTAAAACAACATTGGCCGCGCTGGCAGAAAAAAACAAGAAAGGCCTGATCCCGTTTATCACTGCAGGTGATCCTGCACCCGAACTAACTGTCCCATTGATGCACGCCCTGGTTGCCGGGGGCTCGGACATCATCGAACTGGGCGTGCCTTTCTCTGATCCAATGGCCGACGGGCCTGTGATTCAGCGCGCATCAGAACGTGCATTGGCAAATGGCGTCGGCATGCGTCGCGTTCTGCAGTTCGTGACGGAATTCAGGGCAAGCAATCAGACTACGCCGGTCGTCCTGATGGGCTATGCCAACCCGATCGAGCATATGGGAGTGAAGGCGTTCATCGACACGGCCAAGCAAGCTGGTGTCGACGGCGTTCTGGTAGTCGACTATCCGCCGGAAGAGTGCCAGGAGTTTGCTGCATCTCTGAAAGAAAGTGGTCTTGATCCGATTTTCCTGCTTGCACCCACGTCGACGGATGAACGGATTGCGCAAGTTGGCGAAATTGCAAGTGGCTACGTATACTATGTGTCGCTAAAAGGCGTTACCGGCTCCGGACATCTGGACTTGGGCGCAGTAGCGTCCAAGATTCCGGAGATAAAGAAGCACGTTACGGTACCGGTTGGTGTTGGTTTCGGGATACGTGATGCAGAAACGGCGAAGGCAATCGCCTCGGTTTCCGATGCAGTGGTAATTGGCAGTCGAATCATCCAGGAATTGGAAAATACGCCGCGCGAAAAGGCAGTACAGGCAGTTCAGAACTTTATTGCAGGAATCCGCAAAGCACTGGACGAATAAGGTTTGTTGATAAACTGCCATTTCATGCCGATATTGGCGCAAGGCAAGGCCAGCGGTACAATGCCGCAAGCAAAAAATTGAGAAAAGGTCCCAACAATGAGCTGGCTTGAGAAACTGCTTCCTCCGCGCATTCAGCGCTCTGATTCCGCGAACCGCAAATCGGTGCCGGAAGGTCTCTGGGTCAAGTGCCCGTCCTGCGAAGCGGTTTTGTATCGTACCGACCTCGAATCGAATATCCATGTCTGCCCGAAGTGCGATCACCACTTGCGCATCCGCGCTCGTGAGCGTCTGGACGCGCTGCTTGATGCTGGCGGCCGCTATGAAATCGGCCAGGAAGCCTTGCCGGTCGATTCGCTCAAGTTCAAGGACAGCAAGAAATATCCTGACCGCCTGAAGGACGCCATGGAAGCAACCGGCGAAACCGATGCGTTGGTGGTGATGGGTGGTTCCATCATGACCCTGCCGGTCGTCGTCGCCTGCTTCGAGTTCGAATTCATGGGCGGTTCGATGGGTTCCGTCGTCGGCGAACGCTTTGCACGCGGCGCACAGACTGCGCTGGAGCAGAAAGTGCCGTTTATCTGCATTACCGCCACCGGAGGTGCACGCATGCAGGAAGGCCTGCTGTCGCTGATGCAGATGGCGAAGACCACCGCGATGCTGACCAAGCTGTCCGAGAAGAAGTTGCCGTTCATTTCGGTGCTGACCGACCCGACCATGGGCGGCGTGTCCGCATCCTTTGCTTTCATGGGCGACGTTGTCATCGCCGAGCCAAAGGCATTGATCGGATTTGCCGGTCCGCGCGTGATCGAAAATACTGTCCGCGAGAAACTGCCGGAAGGCTTCCAGCGTGCCGAGTTCCTGCTGCAGAAAGGCGCTGTTGACATGATTGTCGACCGTCGCAAGATGCGTGAAGAAATTGCGCGTTTACTGGCATTGCTGCAGAACCAGCCGGCAGAAGTCGTGGCCTAAGCAGTACCGGTTATTCGCAAGCCCGGACTTTCCGCAGTCCGGGCTTTTTATTTCAGCCTTCGTTTTTATCTCGTCATGCAAAACCTTCCTGCCTCACTCCCGGATTGGCTCGCCCTGTTGGAGAAAATGCATCCCAAAGCCATCGACATGGGCCTGGAGCGTGTCGCCCAGGTAAAAGAGCGGCTGGGGATTCATTTTGATTGTCCGGTCATCATCGTGGGCGGTACCAACGGCAAGGGCTCGACCTGCGCGATGCTGGAATCAATCCTGATGCAGGCGGGATATCGGGTTGGGCTTTATACCTCGCCTCATCTGCTGGAATTTAACGAGCGCGCCCGCGTTAACGGCGAGCCGGCCTCCGATGACATGCTCATCGAGCAGTTCGCCGCCGTCGAGGCTAAGCGCGGCGATATCTCGCTGACCTACTTCGAATTCACGACGCTCGCCATCCTCCGTCTCTTCGCGCAAGCGCAACTCGATGCGGTGATACTCGAAGTCGGGCTCGGCGGCCGCTTGGATGCAGTCAATGTGATCGATGCCGACGTTGCAATTGTGACCAGCGTTGATATTGACCATACCGAGTACCTCGGAAGTACGCGCGAACAGATCGGCTTTGAAAAGGCTGGAATCTTCCGCCCCGGCCGCGCTGCAATCTGCGGTGATCCGGTTCCGCCGCAATCCCTGATCGATCATGCAAAGGCAATTGGTGCTGATTTATGGCGGTTTGGCCATGATTACAATTATTCTGGCGACAAGCAGCAATGGAATTATGGTGGCCGCGCGCAACGGCGTAATTCGCTCGGCTATCCGAGCCTGCGCGGTGCAAACCAGTTGCTAAATGCCTCGGCGGCGCTTGCCGCCCTGGAAGCACTTCGCAGCCGCCTGCCTGTCGGTGCACAGGAAGTGCGCAATGGGCTAGTCATGGTCGACCTGCCAGGCAGGTTCCAGGTACTCCCGGGGAGACCGAGCATCATCCTGGACGTTGCACACAACCCGCATGCCGCGGCAACGCTGGCGCAGAACCTCGACAATATGGGTTTTCATCGCTACACCTTTGCCGTCTTTGGAGCGATGCAGGACAAGGATATCGAGGGGGTGATCGCGCACCTGAAAGATCGCGTCGACCACTGGTACGTCACCGATCTGCCGCTGCCGAGGGCGGCCACAGCGGAACAATTGAAGCAGAAGCTGCTCGACGCCGGAGTCGTTCCGCAGACCACTCCTGGCGCTGAGCGAAGCATTGAAACTTTCGCATCTCCGGCGGAGGCATTCAGGGGTGCGAGAAGCAGGGCCGACGAGAATGATAGAATTGCGGTTTTCGGATCCTTCCTCACCGTTGCTGGCGTGATGGAGGCCAGAAGATCCGAAGGGCAGTCTTGATTGGCATGTTGTTTTTTCAAGGCCGCTTCCAAATCTGATTGATGGATTTTATTTTTATCGCATGAGCTTGTTCTCGATCCTTCGCAAAAACAAGCAAGAATCCGCTTCCGACGACACGGCGTTTTATTCGCGTGCCGAGGAAGAATCCCAGGCGGTGCGTAGCCGGACAAAGCGCAAGAGCGCGCAGGGCGGTACGCCTGCCGACCCGGTTTTGCCCGAAAAGAAGCGCGCACGCCGGCGTCTGATCGGTGCCGTTGCCTTGGTCTTGGCCGCGGTAATCGGCCTTCCGATGATCCTTGATTCCGAGCCGAAGCCGCTCGCGGATGACATCGCAATCCAGATCCCCTCCAAAGACAAGCCGGCAAAGGCGGCTGATGCCAAGCCGGCGAATGCGTCCGTCAACCGTCAGCCAGATTCCTCGCTCGATGCAAAGGAAGAAATCATCGAGCCTTCACCGGCGCAGACCAAGGCTCCGCTCGCACAACAGCCTGCACCACCGGCACAAGCCAAAGTCAAGGATGCCGACAAACCGAATTCCGGTTCGCAGTCCGCGTTGAATGCCAAGGCCGATGCCAAGCCGACGGAGCATGCCGACGACGGTGCTCGCGCAAGGGCACTTCTTGAAGGGAAGGCTGATCCAAAGGCGGCGGAAAAGAGCAATGGCAAGTTCGTCATCCAGGTTGCGGCATTAGCGACGAAAGACAAAGTGGACGAATTGCAGGCCAAGCTGAAGCAGGCTGGTATCAAGTCATATACACAAAAGGTGGCGACGGAATCCGGAGAGCGCACGCGCATCCGTGTGGGCCCGTTCTCCAGCAAGGAAGAGGCCGAGAAGGTTCGCGCAAAGATCGTCAAACTGGGGTTGAATGGCACCGTCGTGCCCGCTTGATGAAATAACGGGCCGTTGTGACGATCTTTGATTATCTGGTGCTGTTTGTTCTGATCTGCTCCATTGTCATCAGCACCTTGCGCGGATTGGTAAAAGAGATATTGTCGTTGCTGAGCTGGGTTGTCTCGTTCGTCATTGCGAATGCCTACGGCGAAGACTTGGCCGGCTGGTTGCCCGATTTGGTGCCTGGCAATGTGACGCGGCTGATCGTGGCATTCCTGGCATTGTTCATCGGTGTCAGGTTATTGATGATGCTGCTGACGATGGCGATTGATGCGCTGATCAAGGCAGCTGGCCTGACGCTTGCGGATCGCGGGCTTGGCGGCCTGTTCGGATTGGGGCGTGGCCTGGTAATCATACTGGCTGTCGTGCTGGTGTGCGGCATGACCGCGATTCCGCAGCAGCCGTTCTGGAAAGAGGCTTTGTTGAGTCCGCTGGCAGAAACCGCCGCGCGCACCGTGAAGCCCTTCCTGCCGGGCGATATCGCACGGCATGTGCAGTTTTAAATTGTTTCAATGAGGAGTCCACCATGTGTGGCATTGTTGGCGTTGTTTCTCATGGCCCGGTCAATCAACTGATTTACGATGCGCTGTTGTTGCTGCAGCATCGCGGTCAGGACGCAGCGGGCATTGCAACCAATCATGGCAATACGTTCTCGATGCACAAGGCTAACGGCTTGGTGCGTGACGTGTTCCGTACCCGCAATATGCGTTCGCTGCCGGGTAATGCGGGTATCGGCCAGGTTCGCTATCCGACTGCCGGTTCCTCGAGTGAGGAAGAGGCTCAACCGTTTTATGTGAATGCGCCATTCGGCATCATCCTTGCGCATAACGGTAACCTGACCAACTGGGAACAGCTCAAGATCGAGATGTTCCGGAATGACCGCCGCCATATCAACACCGACTCCGACTCGGAAGTGCTGCTGAATGTGCTGGCGCACGAGATCCAGCAGGCGACTACGGGATATTCGCTCGATCCCACGGCACTGTTCAAGGCTGTGTCGATGGTGCACAAGCGGGTACGTGGCTCCTATGCAGTGGTTGCCCAGATCGCCGGTTATGGCTTGCTGGCCTTCCGTGATCCGTTCGGCATTCGTCCGCTGTGCATTGGCTTCAACGATACCGAAAAGGGGCCTGAGTACTTGCTGGCGAGTGAGTCGGTCGCGCTAGAAGGATTGGGCTTCCGCTTCTTGCGCGACGTAATGCCTGGTGAGGCGATTTTCATCGATCTGGACGGCAAGCTGTACAACCAGCAATGCGCAGAAAACCCTGTGCTCAGCCCATGCGCCTTCGAGTTCGTTTATCTGGCACGTCCTGACTCCGTCATCGACGGCGCATCGGTTTATGCGACGCGCCTGAAAATGGGTGAGTACTTGGCCGAGAAGATCAAAAAACAGTTTTCTTCGGGCGATATCGATGTTGTCATGCCAATTCCCGATTCATCCCGGCCAGCGGCGATGGAATTGGCGTTGAAGCTCAACCTGGATTATCGAGAAGGATTCATCAAGAACCGCTATATCGGCCGCACCTTTATCATGCCCGGACAGGCGCATCGCCGGAAATCCGTGCGCCAGAAGCTCAATGCGATCGGCGCCGAGTTCAAGGGCAAGAATGTGCTACTCGTCGACGACTCCATCGTCCGCGGCACCACCAGCCGCGAAATTGTGCAGATGGCTCGCGACTCCGGTGCGAAGAGCGTGATCTTCGCGTCCGCTGCGCCGCCGGTGATGTTCCCGAACGTGTACGGTATCGATATGCCTACGCGCAATGAGCTGATCGCTTATGGCCGCACCGAAGAAGAGGTGTGCCGCGAGATCACTGCCGATGCCCTCGTTTATCAGGACGTCGAATCGCTCAAGCGCTCGATCTCGGATGTGAATCCGATGCTGAAGAGTTTTGAAGCTTCCTGCTTCGATGGTGTCTATGTGACGGGCGATATTTCCCGCGACTATCTGGATCGGCTGGAATTTGCGCGCAACAATCCAAAGCCGGTTAACGAAGATACGGTTCGTTCGCAGCTGAATCTAAATCTGGCACGCGTAGACTGAGCGCTGTCACCGACCTGCAAACCCGTTGCCTGCAAGGGCAGCGGGTTTTTTCTTTTGCCAGTGCTGCGTGGCTGAAACGAGAGTTCGTCGCGCTTGCTGTTCGACGTGGTTGTATTTTTACGATAGGATAAAGCTCGCGCCGATTTGAATCTGCTTGCGGGCGCCAGGATAAGACGATTTATCCGAAACAAGTGCTGCTAAAGGGGATGCAATATTCATCAACCCGTTTAGCGCATGCTGAACGGGTTTTTTATTGATCATGACTGACACGAAAAAATACGGCTTCACCACTACCATCCTGCATAGCGACCGCCAGAAGCCGATCGAGCACGGATCCCTGCATAAGCCCATCCATACCTCCGTTACCTTCGGCTATCAGGATGCACGGCAGCTGGCAGAGGTGTTCCAGGGGAAGCAGCCTGGATATCGATATGGCCGCCAAGGTAATCCGACCGTCTCTGCGCTGGAAGACAAAGTGACGAAGATGGAGCAGGGCTTCGGCACAGTATGTTTTTCCACCGGCATGGCAGCCATCGCGGCTGTTGCCCAGGCATTGCTGCGCGAAGGCGACCATGTGGTCTCGTCATCATTTCTGTTCGGCAATACCAATAGCCTGTGGCAGACAGTGGCAGGGCTGGGAATTGATGTGTCGATGGTAGATGCTACCGACGTACGCAACGTTGAGGCAGCATTGACCCCGGCTACCCGCATGGTGTTCGTGGAGACCATTGCTAATCCGCGCACACAGATTGCGGACTTGAAGCGTATCGGCCAGCTCTGTCGTGATCGTGGCATCCTGTATGTCGTCGACAATACGATGACCTCGCCTTATCTCTTCCGACCGAAGATGGTTGGTGCCAGCCTCGTCGCGAATGCGCTGACGAAGTCGATTGGTGGCCATGGCAACGCACTCGGCGGAAGCCTGACGGACACCGGGCTCTTCGACTGGTCCCGGTATCCCAATATCTTCGACACTTACAAACGCTTTGCCACGCCACAATGGGGGCTGGCGCAGATCCGTGCGAAGAGTTTGCGCGACTTCGGCGGTACGCTGGGACCGGAAGCTGCACACCACATCGCGGTTGGTGCAGAGACGATGGCGTTGCGCATGGAAAGGGAATGCACCAGCGCGCTTGCGCTCGCCAGCATGCTACAAGCCGACGATCGCGTGGCAGCAGTCTACTACCCCGGCCTTGCATCCCATCCGCAGCACCAACTTGCGAAAGACTTGTTCCGCGGATTTGGCAGCCTGTTCAGTTTCGAGCTGAAGGACGGGATCGATTGCTTCGACTATCTCAATCGGCTGAAGCTGGGCGTGCCGGCAAGTAACCTTGGCGATACGAGAACACTCGTCATTCCCGTTGCCCATACGATCTTCTACGAGATGGGGCCGGGGCGTCGCGCCAGCATGGGCATTGCCGAGTCGCTGATCCGGGTTTCGGTCGGCATTGAAGACACGGATGACCTGCTGGAAGACTTCCGGCAGGCTCTCGATAGCTGATTGGATACCAAATTTCCCAATAAAAACAATTCGCTACAGAAAGTCGAATCTGGCTAAAATACGCGGGTGATTTCAGGAAGGAGCGCGTATGGCACGGCCGGAAAAGGTCCGACTGGGCGAGATTCTCGTACAGCAAAAATTGCTGTCCGAAGAGCAACTGCAATTTTCCCTTGGTGAACAGAAGCGCACCGGCCGCAAGCTCGGGCGCGTCTTCATCGAAAACGGCTTCGTCACCGAAGAGCAAATTTCGAGTGCGCTCGCCAAGCAGCTCAACATTCCTTATTTCAATCTCAAGTTCTACAACATCCGCCCGGAAATTGTGCGGCTTTTGCCGGAAACGCAGGCGCGCCGCTTTCGCGCGATTGCGCTCGAGGATCGCGGCAACACACTACTGATCGGCATGGCCGATCCCACCGATCTCTTCGCTTATGACGAGATCGCCCGCTCTGTCAAACGCAACATCGAACTCGCTGTCGTCAACGAAGGTGAACTGCTGCAGACGATTGACCGCATCTATCGCCGCACGGACGAAATCACCGATTTCGCACGTGAGTTGGAGCAGGATCTCGGCGACAGCTATGTGGACTTCGGTGGGCTGGGCGGAGCACCCGGCATTGAAGAAGCGCCGGTGGTCAAGCTGCTGCAATCCGTCTTCGACGATGCGACTCAGGTTCGCGCTTCCGATATTCATATTGAGCCGCAGGAAGGACGCCTGCAAATCCGCTTCCGCATCGACGGCATGCTGCATCTGCAAACCGAAGCCGACATCAAGATTGCGCAGGCGCTCGCATTGCGGCTGAAGCTGATGTCCGGCCTTGATATCTCCGAGAAGCGCCTGCCGCAGGATGGCCGTTTTGCGATCAAGGTCAAGCAGCAGCAGGTGGACGTCCGTATCTCCACGATGCCGACGCAGTATGGCGAATCGGTCGTGATGCGTCTGCTCAACCAGAGCGGCGGCACGTTGAAACTTGACTCGATCGGCATGCCGCGCGACATGGTGAAGAAGTTCCGCGCCATCCTGCAGCGTCCGAATGGCCTCGTGCTGGTGACCGGCCCGACCGGTAGCGGCAAGACCACCACCTTGTATGGTGCGCTGGCGGAGCTCAACACAATGGAGCGCAAGCTCATCACTGTCGAAGATCCAGTCGAATATCGCCTGCAAGGCATTAACCAGGTGCAAGTCAATGAAAAGATCGAGCTGACGTTTGCGCGCGTGCTGCGCGCGGCATTACGTCAAGACCCGGATGTCGTCCTGGTCGGCGAGATGCGCGACCAGGAGACGGCGCAGATCGGCATGCGTGCAGCTTTGACCGGCCATCTGGTGCTGTCGACCCTGCACACCAATGATGCCGTCAGCACACCGGTGCGACTCCTTGATATGGGCGTGCCCCGCTACATGGTTGCCACCTCGTTGCAGGCGGTGCTCGCGCAGCGTCTCGTTCGCCTGATCTGCGAGAGCTGCACGGAGGTCTACACGCTGAAGCCGACAGAGGCCGAATGGCTGAAGGCAGAGCTGGGCGATACCGTCGGTTCGCAGCGCTTCCTGCATGGCCGTGGATGTTCGCATTGCAACGGTACGGGATATCGCGGCCGTACGGGTGTGTACGAAATGCTGGAAATGACGGAAGCCGTTGCGGAAGCCGCCAATCATCATGACCCGGCGCACTTCCTCAAGGTCGCCCAAGCGCAAATGGCGGGTGAAACGCTGCGACGCCATGCGGTGGCGCTGGTCGTTGCCGGCAAGACGACAGTAGGCGAGGCAATGCGGATTAGTAATCAGTTTGACAGCTGACAGTCTTTGAACGAAATGCATAACCAGTCATCCAGGAATTAACGTGCCGTTTTTCGCGTACAAAGCTCGCAATGCCCGCGGTGAAATGCTGCAAGGCGTACTCGAAAGCGCCGATAGTGGCGCCGTCGCCGACCAGCTTTTCAGCACGGGCGTGACGCCGATCGAGATCGTCGAGACCAGAAAACCGACTGCCGGCGGCAGCAGCGGCTGGTGGGCGCGGTTTACCGAGCCGAAGGTACGCTCCATCGACGTGCAGCTCTTCAGTCGCCAGCTCTATACCTTGCTGAAAGCAGGTGTGCCCATCATGCGTGGGCTGGCCGGGCTCCAGGAGTCGGCCATCAACAAGTCCTTTGCGCGCGTGGTGCAGGACTTGCGCGAATCGCTCGATTCCGGACGTGAATTGTCCGCAGCGATGCGCCGGCATCCGGATGTGTTCTCCCCGTTCTATCTGAGCATGGTGCGCGTAGGCGAGACGACGGGCCGTCTTGAGGAAATCTTCCTCCGCTTGTTTGACCATCTCGAATTTGAGAGGGATATGCGCGAGCGCGTGAAGACGGCGCTGCGTTACCCGATCTTCGTATTGACCGCAATGGTGGTCGCGATTGCAGTCATTAATATTTTCGTCATTCCAGCGTTTGCCAAAGTGTATGCAGGTTTCAATGCTGAGTTGCCGATCATGACGCGCGTATTGATTGCGTCCTCCAATTTCACAGTTCAGTTCTGGCCATTAATCCTGGCGGTGATTGCAGGTGCAGGCATCGCATTCAAAATGTTTATCGACACGCCAAAGGGCCGCTTCCAATGGGATAAGTTCAAACTGCGCTTACCTATCGTCGGCAAAATCCTGCTGAAGGGAGCACTGTCACGTTTCGCCCGCAGTTTCGCGCTGTCCAGCAAGAGCGGCGTGCCGATTGTGCAGGGACTCAGCGTAGTGTCGCAGACAGTAGATAACGCTTATATCTCGAGTCGCGTCGAGCAGATGCGCGATGGTGTGGAGCGCGGCGAAAGCATCCTGCGTACCGCGGTTGCCTCTGGCGTATTTACCCCAGTGGTGCTGCAAATGGTGGCGATCGGCGAAGAGACCGGTGCGATCGACGACCTCATGGACGAGATCGCCGCGATGTACGAACGCGAAGTGGATTACGAACTGAGGACCTTGTCGGCGCAGATCGAACCTATCTTGATTACCGGCCTTGGCATCCTGGTGCTGATTCTCGCACTTGGTGTATTCCTGCCTATCTGGGATCTGGGCAGAGCAAGTATGGGCAAGTAAGCAGACGCGTGCAGACTGTGCTCTTGATAAGTCCGCATCTCGGGAATGCCGCTATGAAAAGAATGTACGGGTCTTCAAGGTTGGAGTTGCTTGTAGCGGCCGCATTAGTTGCCGTCTTTGCGGCGATTCTGCTGAACAGGCTGGCTTTCTACCAAGAGGCTGCGGAGAAGGCTAAGGTGGAATACAGCATTAGCATTCTGAAGAGCGCGCTGCGCATGCAGATGGCGACCATGCTTGTGGAGGGCCGAACAGAGGACTATGCATTGCTGGCTCGCCAAAACCCACTGGACTGGCTGGAGGAAAAGCCAGCAGATTCCGAGTATGTGTCAGTTGCCGCAGGCTCGACAGTGACAAGGAATATGGCCGGTCAATGGCAGTTCGACGCAGAGAATCGTACGTTGACGTACTGGCCTGTGCGCGACGAGCATTTGCAGGCGGACGCTTCTGGTTATAAACGCATCCGCCTGCACGTAAAGGCAATATTCAACGCGCCAGCGCCCAAGTCTGGTACACCCACGGAGCCGGCAAAGGAGGTGATAGTTTCTGTGCGCTTGCATGTCGAGCCATATCAATGGTTCCAGCTGCATTGATATTGCAGAATGGAAATATGTTGTATTAGGCCTTCGTCTCTAAAATAGATTTGAGAAGAATCAATCAAATTGTAGATTTTTGATTGCTGCCAGCTATAATTCCTTAAGGCAAACATTGTTTCCATTTTTAACAAATTCCTATGCGTATCCAAACACCTCGCATTCGGCAGACCGGTTTTACCCTGATTGAACTGGTCGTTGTCATCACAATCCTGTCGGTTCTTGCTGCGATTGCACTGCCACGCTTTGCTGCACTTCAAACCGAGGCGCGCATGGCGAAGATGAATGGTGCGCTTGCCTCTATCAAGGCTGGTGCCGCACTTGCGCATTCCATTCAGCTAGCGAAGGGCCTCGCGCACAACACTGCTGTCACGATGGAGGGACCAGCCAACAATGTTGTCATGAACAACGGCTACCCCACAGCAGCGTTGGCGTCGATCGGTAGAGCCGCTGGACTCGTGGATGACGCTGGCGCTGCAATTCCAGGTTATGTGCTGGCCTCTACCGCGACGGTATTCACAGTGACCCCTGATTCAACTCATCCGAATTGTTCAGTGACCTATACCGTTCCGAATGGAACGACGACTTTTTCACCGACTTACAGCAACGTCAATGTGACGGCAGCAAATTGTCAGTAGTGCGGCAAAGAGTTTTCTTAAAACAGTTTTAAATTCTTCGAGGAGAAGGCAACATGAAGAAGCAGCAATCGGGTTTTACCCTTATCGAATTGGTGGTTGTGATCGTGATTCTGGGTATTTTGGCGGCGACGGCGCTGCCCAAATTCGTGGACTTGAGCAATGACGCGCGCGGCGGGGTAATGAGAGGTCTTGAAGGGTCGATGCGCAGTGCTGACACCATGATCTATGCCAAGGCGGCGGCGGCTGGTATTGCGACTAAGGATGCCGGTACTGGCGTGTCTGTTTCGGTCAATGGTCAGACAATTCTCACAAAATTTGGCTATGCCAAGGATGCAACAGAATTGGCGAAAGCGCTGACTCTCAACCCTGCTGCTGATTTTGATGCGACTAATGCCGCTCGGATTGCCCACGCAAAGGCAAAGGACTACAGCACGGCGCCGGCAACTTGTGCGGTGATCTATACTCCTGCCGCCGACGCCAATACGGCACCGACGTATGTGGTAGACACTACTGGTTGCTAAGTAATAAAACTGATGCAACAAAGCGTGCTTCACCGGCATGTATGAAAAGCGAGGGCACTCCGGTGCCCTCATCCTTTTTTGGGGCATTCTTTGCTCAATTATCTGGAATGCTCCGGTACGACCGAGGCATGAACTCAGGTGCGATGCCGGTGCCGCAGACGGCAGCCGACAGATCAAGTTATGACTGCACTTTTCATTGCAAGGAATCTGCGCCATCAGCGGGGCGCGACCATGGTGGAACTGGTCGTCACGCTGATTATCGTCAGCATCTTGGCGGCCTTTGTCGTGCCTCGCTTTTTTGGCACGCACGGATTTGAAGAGCGAGGCCTGTATGACGAGACCGTGGCTGCCTTGCGCTATGCACAGAAAACCGCCGTCGCAAGCCGCCGCATGGTCTGTATAAACTTCACTGCGCAAACGGTCAGCTTGAGGATTGCCGCCACTAATCCCGCCAACACCGCCAACTGCAGTGGCGCAGCCGACCTTGACCTGGCCGGCCCGGACGGCATCACGCCCTACAAGATCGACACCACGGCTGAGGGAACTACCAAGTATCGCAATGCGACGGTCAAGTTCAAGGATGGGGCATTTCCCTCAACGATGACCTTCGATCCCTTAGGCAAGCCGAATGCGGGCGCCACCATAGAAGTGGAAAATTTCGCGGTCAATATCCGGGTGGAGGCGGAAACCGGCTATGTGCACTGAACGAGGCGGCGCACGGGGATGGCAGCGTCAGCGAGGCATTTCATTGATAGAAACCATCCTGTTCATCATGATCGTGGGGGTTGGGGTGACTGGATTGGCCTCCGTGATGAACAGCACGCTCAAGCACAGCGCCGACCCGATGATACGCAAGCAGGCCATCGCGGTGGCGGAATCGCTGCTGGAGGAGATCATGCTGCAGCCGTTCACCACTTGTGATCCGGATTCCTATGACGCAGCGAGCGGGGCATGCGGCACGGCCGAGGCGCTGGGGCCGGAGACGATAGGTGGAGTGAAGGAAGCTCGCCATTCGCTCACGCAACCATTCGACAATGTGAACGATTATCACGGCTACAAGATGGATAGTGGCATTTTTTCCATCAGCGATGGCGCGCTGGCGATTGGTGGGCTGGAAAACTACAAGGCCGAGGTCAGCATGTCCGACGTCGGCAACGGATTCGGATTGGGCGGCGTGGCCGACGCGTCGCGTGTACTAAAGATCAATGTACAGGTGACGCAGCCCGATGGAGAGACGATCACGCTGACCGGTTATCGCTTCCGATACAACCCGACGCCATGAAAACGCATCCGATTCTAGCCAAGTCCAGCCGTGGCTTTACCCTGATCGAGGCGGTAGTGGCGATTGTTATCACCGGCGTCGCCGGTGCGATGGTGGCGCTGTTTGCGCGCGGC
>Ga0196971_1000269_pt1 | contig 46980 bp, 31 predicted proteins | sample S1v_1013CmetaG_FD_148660 | JGI IMG/M metagenome (GOLD analysis project Ga0196971, IMG submission 148660) | Soil microbial communities from Anza Borrego desert, Southern California, United States - S1+v_10-13C | ecosystem: Environmental > Terrestrial > Soil > Desert | place: USA: California... | reverse complement strand
CTCCACACAAATATTTAGCTTCAATTTTAGCATACTCCATTTTGGTTCTCCTTGTTTTTTGTTTTTGTGTTAGTTCAAAATATAAATTACAAAAAATGGGAGAACCTTTTAATTAAAGATCACGGATCTCACGGATTAGGCGGATTTATGCGGGATTAAGAACAAAGAAAACCAGATGCCCTTCGGGCTAACTGATTTTCACGGGTTCATCTTCGATGAACGGAAAGAAAGGCAAAAGCCAAAAGAATCCCGCAACGGTGTATCACATTTCGATAACTAAACAAATTTGTTGTAGAGCCGGCGGCTTGCCGCGCCTGCCTGCCGGCAGGCAGGGCTGGACCGCACAAAATGTAAATAAACAGAAATGTAAGTCCGGAGTGGGAATTTAGAATTGTGACTTCGTATTGAGTTAACCGCAATTCTTCTATTGTGAGACCCAGTCGCCGCAAGCGGCGCCTCTACAACAATGTATTACATTCTCACAATTAAAACATTTCTTTAACTTGACAGCATTGAGATTTATCTCACAGTAATGTTTTCGCCCGGGGTAAGATATTTCAGCCTTTCAGGCTGAGGTGCTTCCCATTCAACCATTCAGCCATTCAACCATTCAAACAAATGGTGTGTTTACCTACTTAAACAGTCTTCCGCGTAATTTCGAAGAGTAGCGGCGGCTGATGATGTAGGGTTTGTCAACGTTTTTAAGATAGACGAGGTAGCCGGAGTTGAACCAGGCTTCCATCTTTATTAAATGATCGATGTTGATTATGGTGGACCGGTGTATGCGCAGGAATTTTTTATCGGGGAGCATTGATTCCCATTTTGTAATGGGCTTTCTGATTAAATATGATTTGCTGTCAATTGTTTTAACTGTGGTGTACTGTTTCTCAGCAGTTATTGAAATTATATCTGATATGTTTATAAGATATGTTTTGCTGTTGACCTGGACGAAGAATTTATCGTCCATTGTATATTTTTCAGGTTCCGCTTCCTCTTTGATTGAAGCATTATCTTCCTTCAGGATTTCAATCCGCTTTAAGCGTGAGCTGATTGAGCTGAGAAGATCATCAGCATCAAACGGCTTGAATAAGTAATCATCCGCCCCAAGATTCATTCCCCTGCGTATATCTTCCTTTTCTACTTTTGCCGTGAGGAATATAAATGGAATTGATTTGGTGCAGTCATCCTGCGAAAGCTCCTTAAGCACTTCATAGCCGTCAATTCCCTGCATCATTATATCACACAATATAAGATCAGGATATTCCTTCCTGGCTATTTTTATACCTTCAGTTCCGTTCTTTGCTGTAAAGACTGTGTAGCCTTCTTCGGCAAGCAGGGACTTAATATTTCCCCGTACAATATTTTCATCTTCAATAACCAGAATCTTTTTATTCATTTTATCCCCCGATAGGTATTTGTACTATAAACTGAGTTCCTTTTCCCGGATCGGACGTGTATACGATTGTACCTTTATGAAGCTCAACGGCACGCTGCACGATTGAAAGTCCGAGTCCGGTTCCTTCTATTTCACCTGTATTTTCCGCCCTGTAAAATGGCCTGAACAAATGCTCCTTTGCTTCTTTTGGAATTCCGATTCCTTCATCAGTTACAGAAAACTGCATATAGTCCGATGATGATGAAACCTTAAATGTTACTTTACCTCCGGCCGGAGAGTATTTAAATGCGTTTGAGAGAAGGTTCATCACTATAAACCTGATAAGCTTCGGATCTATCATAAATTGTTTCTGGTCAGAAATATAACTAAAAAGAAAATTATGATTCTCACCGGCTTTGTGCTTTACATCTTCCATTATTTCAAGGCATAGTGCATTGAGATCCATGCATTTAGGATTAAATACTATTCTCCCGCTGTCGGCGTGACTAATTGTAAGTATGTCGTCCAGCAGTTTGGTAAGATTTACTATAGAATTTTTTATATGTGCGAACTGCTCTTCCAGTTTATCATCTGTCCATTTCTTCCGGTAACGCTGAATGAGCTGCACTGAGGATAAAATAGCGGTAAGCGGTGTCCGGAATTCATGCGATGTTGTTGAGATGAATCTCGACTTAAGTTCATTAAGGTCTTTTTCTTTATTCAGTGATTCCTGCAGGAGCAGCTCAACCTGCTTTTCTTTTTCTATTTCGAACTGAAGCTGCCGGTTGGCAAGAGCCAGCTCTTCAGTACGGGTACGAACAAGCTCTTCCAGGTTATTTTTGTGATGCTCAAGTTCCTGCTGCGCCTTCTTAAGATCGGTTACATCCTGTACGACTCCAATTGAATGAACGGGTTTACCGTATTCATCATAGTGGGTTATACACTCCTCATGAACTATGCGCACTTCGCCATCGGGACGCACGATCCGGTGATCAATATTATATGAAGTTTTATTCTGAAGCGATTCATTAAAAGAATTCTCAACCAGCTTTCTGTCATCCGGATGAACAAAACCCAGAAAGGCTTCCAGGGTAGCACCAAACTGCTGAGGTTCAATGCCGAAGATCCTGTATATCTCATCCGACCAGGATAGTGTATTGTTAATGAAATCAAGCTTCCAGTGGCCAAGATGCGCAACGTGCTGTGCTTCATTCAGGATCTCATTGGCAATTTCCAGTTCACTGGTACGAAGCTTAATAAGATGTTCAAGATTATCACGATGGTTTTTAAGTTCAGTTTCCGCGAGGGCGTTAGCTTCTCTTAACCTTATTACTGCGAGTCCGTAAGAGACATCCTCAGCCAATTCGGTTAACATTTCAGTTTCATCACTAGAAAAGGCATTTGACTCGCGGGCATATATTGAAATGGAGCCTATGGTTTTATTCTCAGTTTTAATGGGGAGTACTATTGATGAAGCATATCCGCGTTTTATAGCCTCTTCACGCCATGGCAGAAACTGAGGATCGTTAAGCAGATCCCTGCAGAATGAAATTTCACCTGTCCGGATGGCTGTTCCTGTTGGTCCGCGTCCATATTCAGTATCTGCCCATGAAACATTGAGGGTCTGCAGATAACCTTCCTCAAACCCGGCAGAGGCCATTGGCTTTACGGATCTGGCTTCATCAAACATAGCAAAGCCGATCCAGACAAGAGAATAGCCGCAATCCTCCACAATGATACTGCATATATCATGAAGATAGCTTTCTTCATCAGTTGCACGTATTATAGCGTCACCAACATGCCTGATCGCTCTCAGGGTCCGGTTAAGCTTATGCAGTTGTTCTTCGTGCTTAATCCTTTCGGTTATGTCTTCCTTTATCGCAACGAAATTTGTAATTTCTCCGTGCTCATTTAGAACCGGGGAGATGTTAACAGATTCCCAGAACAGTTCACCTGATTTCTTCTTGTTTTCAAACGCGCCGCGCCACTGGAGTCCGCTCTTAATCACCGACCACATTCTTTTATATATAACGGGATTAGTCCTGCCTGATTTCATAATACGGGGATTTTTACCCAGGGCTTCTTCAGATGTAAATCCTGTTATTTTAGTGAACATGGGATTAACATATTCAATGGTGCCTTTGGTATCAGTGATAACTATGCTGTCAGGACTATGTTCAACAGCGAGTGACAATTTTCGGAGCTGGTCTTCAGCTCTTTTACGTTCTGTAATATCATGGATTACCGAAAAGAGCAGCTGCTTGCCGTGAATGATTAGTGGTGAAGAATAGACTTCAACCCAGCGGATGTCATTATCAGCCAGGCGGTGCCGGAAAACAAAATGATGCCTCTTCTCGTGAAGAGCTTTTTCCCGTTCAAGAGCAACTTCATCTTCCGTGAGCAGATTTATTTCCTGGATCTTCTTCGTGCATAATTCCGCGCGTGACCAGCCATAGAATTCTGATGCAGCATTATTTGCGTCAATTATTTGTCCCGTTACAGGATCGATCAGAAGCATTACTGCTTTTGGTTTTTCGAACATGCTGCGGAAGCGCTCTTCATTTCCACGCAGGGTATCTAATAATGTATTACGCTCATTCAGCAGTCTTGTTAATTTTATGTTGCTATAGCTTAACTCAGATATTGAATGCGCGAGTCTGGTAAAAAAAGATTTCGCGCTGTCAAGGTCGGCTGTGTTTAACCTGGGGACCATTTCAAGAGCGGAGATATATTCCTTTTCATCAAATCCGAATTTCCGTGCGCTTGATCTGAAAAAATCATAATCGAGCGGTTCACTGTCGAAGAAAAACTGTCCCATGAACAGGTTACCCATGTGCATGCTACCTATTATGATAGGAGTAGCCAGATCCCACATTCCATTCTTGCATTTGTAAAGCTTAAATTCTCCCTCAGGAATACCGGTTGTAAGTTCTGTATCGCTTTCAATGCAGTTCTTACAGGTCTCAGGGTGAACCCTGTGATACTTTGTACAGATATTTTGCCAGCCTGCTCCCACCAGTACATTTCCTTTGAGATCAATGATTGCAGTGGGGATATGGGTGAGCTTATAGAAATTATCCATGAGAGCCTGCTGTTCGGCGACATCGATGATGTCCGCGAGTTCAGGATCGGTTAGTTCACCTTCGGGGATTGAATCTTCCCGGAGTCTGCTGATGTTTAATTCATTCTGCAGTTGAGTATTGCGGGCTTCAAGCTCTGCAATTTTTGCGAGGAGCTGTTCCTTTGATTGTTCAGATCTTGATTTCATCAGGTGGTATCTGCTATTTGGGGATTAACATACAAATTTATTTTGAAACATGCATCTTTTGAGTTAAAAGCTAGTAAGCAGTATGGAGTAGGGAGTAGTTTGAGAAAGTAGGGAGTAGGGAGAAATCAGTAGGCAGTAAAGAGTAGGGAGTAAGGAGAAGGAAAAAAGATGACACAAATTGCGCAAATTAACACAAATTATTAGAACAGGAATAAAATAGGAACGAAAGAAAAGAGTTGAGACGCAGATTGCGCAGATCTTCACATCGCTTTGGCTGAGAAAAGCACATAAATATCGGCAGGCAAAAAGATGTCTTTATTGTTTTATACAAAGCAGCATATCGCGGTGGTAAGTTGTGAGGAGGATGGAAGTCACTAATTCTAAGCTACTGAATATTTAAGTAAGCAATTCTTATAATAATCTTATATAGCAATTTATTAAGGAATATAGTATTCTGTAGTTCGGTTTTATCAATACTTTTATTTTTCGGAGAAACTTCATCAGCACATATGCCAGGAAGAGGCATGAATTTAATTTGCAGTAAGCTTTTAGTACTTATATCAGGTAAACTATAACCAAGCACAGAAATTCGCGGCGGCGAACTGATGTGCTTTTTTGTTTTTAAATGTAAACTAAAACTCATCGTTTATTAATTAGTAAGTGATAAAACCCGAATGCGATAAAAAGGATGAGCTTTGGTAGAAAATTGTTGATTATCTGTAAAGATGAATAATAGCTTAGCATGGATTTCTGAAAAAATCGGCAGTTTCCAATAATACATCATTTGAAACTACTAATTACAATTAGACATTCTTCATCAAAATTAGGTTCTTATGCTAAAAAGAATGACACTTTTTTTGCTTATCCTGTCCAGTACAATTGTTGCGGAGAAGGTAAATATTTCAGAAGCTCTGAAAGTGGCAAATCGTTTTCTGGGACAGTCAGGAGTAATAAGTCAACAAGATATTCCATTCAATCAAATTATTCAAAATAAGATCAACGTTATCAAAAGTTCAGAAGGTGAAGCCCTTGCATTTGTATTCAATATACAGCCCAAAGGATTTATAATTATAGCTGCTGATAATGACATTAAACCGATCATCGCTTATGATTTTAATTCAGTATTATCAGATACAACGGAGAATGAATTTTTAGAGTTTCTGAAACAGGAAATTGCCTTCAGAAATCAATCACGAGGGTTTACCGATCAAGACGTTATCCTGGAAAATAAAAAACTGTGGCAGGCGTATTTAGGTCGCACAAAAGCTCAAAATCTTAATGAGGTTAAACAATGGCCCAAAACCTGTACAGCTACCGGTGGATGGATAGAAACAACCTGGCATCAGAGCTATCCTTACAATCAATATTGTCCGCGGGATCCTATAACAAAACTTAGATCTTTAACCGGGTGTGTCGCGACAGGATTAAGCCAGATACTCAATTACCATAAATATGTTGGATCGATTAAGTTTTCAGATAATGATAAATATGTCACCGATTCAAATATTCTTATTGATTCTGATTCCGCTCTATACAATTTCCCATCTTTTGAAAAGATAAATGATGTCTTGCAAAAAGTGAAACAAAAGTACTTTAATTATAAAAGTATAACTGAAGAAGAAACTGCGGCTTTAAATTTTGCTGCAGGAATTGCCTTAAAAACGAATTATAGATCTTCAGCAAGCGGTGTATATTTAAATCAAATTTTTGAAGCTTTAGTCAATAAATTTGGTTATAAAGCTGCATTTTATGATTGTCAAAATAATACGTTTTATGACATGTTAAAATCAAATATTATCAATGCCTTGCCGGTTTTACTATCTATAATTCCGCATAATTATACTTTATCATCACACTTGATAATATGCGATGGTTACAAAACGGATGGATTTTATCATCTGAATTTTGGCTGGGGTGAGGATAGTCCTTCACATATACTGAGTGCGTGGTACTCGTTACCAGAGGGTATGCCTGCGGGATACAGTTTTATTACTCATGGTGTCGTTGATATAATACCGGGTAATGTAAAAACATATTTAAGGCCTGGTTACCTTGATTTCGGTAATGTCCTAATAGATAAGGAAAAAATCAAAAGTTTTACAGTTAATAATGAAACAAATGAGGTAGTCGAAATAAGTTCGATTACTGGTAACGAATATTTTAAATTGAGCTTGAACGGAATTGATTTTACTCTCTCGATCAATAATATTTTTATTGAACCAAACACATCAAAGACGATATATGTCAAATTTGTTCCTCATGCTGATGGATCTATTTCGGATTATTTGGAATTATGCTACACAGATACAACTATTCATAAAAATTACTTGTTAGTAAAAGGCTTCGGGCAAACCGCAAATTCTGAAATTACTTACAATCTAACACTCTCAAATGGCTGGAATACCGTTTCCTTGTACACTTATTTAAAAGAATATTCTATAGAAAAACTATTTGCACCCGTCAAGAGTTCTTCCCTTGTAATCAAAGACGGAATGGGAGGTGTGTTTTGGCCAGCTTTCAATTTTAACTCCATTGTTAAATGGGATCTAACTAAAGCTTACCAGATTTATTTAAAAATTGATACGTTACTTAATATAACCGGAGTTCCCATCAATCCTCAAACATTTCCTCTTTCTCTGAAAACAGGCTGGAACCTGGTTCCCTATTTATATTCAGCTTCATATCCCATAGAGGAGATGCTATCATCTATAAACGATGAGTTAATTATTGTAAAAGATAACAATGGGAATGTATACTGGCCTAATTATAATTTTAATACGATCGTTAATATGCTTCCCTGCCAGGGTTATTATATTTACGTAGATACAATTACAACATTAACCTATCCGCTTCCTTCTTTAACTGAGTTTAAATCTGAATATGCAAACCATAACTTAATCTTATCAAAGGCGAGTGACTATTTGGCATCCGAGAGTTCTACTATTCTGGTTAAATGTAATACATTCAGAGATGGTGATTTCATAACATTAAGATTTCCTGATGGCACTTTTGTTGGCGATGGTGTCATCGTAGATGGGCGAGCAATGATAAACTATTTTATCCGGGATAGTATAAGCAGAAGCGAACAGCAAATAAAACTTTTTTATAAATGTTTTAATGAGATCACTGAAACTGAACTTCAAATAAGATCTGTAACAGACATATTCAAAAACAGCATTATTGAGCATATTCCTTCTCTTAACAAATCCCTATTCGTAGTTGATGCACAACTTAAAAATGATAACCCTCTGCTTGAAATAAATAATTTTAACTTATTTCAGAATTATCCCAATCCTTTTAATTCTTCTACTCAGATTACTTATACCCTTTCAGAAGATTGCGATGTTACATTAAAAATAACTAATCTACTTGGCCAGCTTTTAGCAACAATTGTTAATGAAACGCAATCTGCTGGGAGGCATTATATTTCATTGGATTGCGGAGGTTTGGCTTCAGGAATCTATTTTTATACTTTGCATACCAACTCTTATTCAAAAACATTAAAGCTAAATGTATTAAAATGACAGGTATACTATGAAGAAATTTATTCTTGTATTTATTCTGGCAAACTTAAACATTATTCACGCACAGTATTGGCTCAAAGGAAATGGTCCTTACGGGACTGATGTAAGACATTTGCTTTCAGCCAAGAACGATTATATTTATTTTACTTCACTTACGGGTATTTACAGATCTACCAATTTTTGCGAAACATGGGAAAGAGTTTTTAATGAAGGTTCATTAGGCCAAATTTTTGAGAGTAAATCAGGAGCTTTGTTCATTAACGGCTATAAATCAACTGATCAGGGCGTGAGCTGGTCCTATAATTTTAATAATGGCATTTTAGCTCAAAACTCCAGAAATGAAATCTTTTCAGCCGGAGGACCAAAAATTTTTAAGTCCGCTGATGATGGAGAGACCTGGACTGAAATTTCCAGGATTGAAAATGAAGCTTTTTTAAATAGTATTGCGATTGATAAGAAAGGTGTTGTGTATATAGGGACACAAACCATAAATGGAGAAGCGACTGGTAATATTTATAAGTCCAATGATGACGGTTTAAGCTGGAACAAAGTACTTGATTACACAAAAAATGATTTTGGGATAATATACAAAGTAACAACTGCAGAGGATAACAGTGTATATGCCTCAACTTTACAAGGTCTCATTAAAAGCTCTGATGAGGGGCTGACCTGGCATAAACTGATTTCTGGTATAAATTACGACATGGTCCTGGGCGAGAATGGCAGGCTTTATTGTGCTATGGATGGCTGTTTTGCTGCAGGTGGTGTTATGATTTCTACTGACAATGGCAACACCTGGCACCGTTCAGTTAATGGAATTCGTGGAAATAATTTATATTGTATTGCAAGAACATCAGGCAATGTACTCGTAGCTGGTACAGGCTCCTCAGGAATATATTCTTCAACTAACAACGGCGGCTTATGGTTAGAAAAAAACCGCGGTATTGATGGTATATCTTTAAAGTCGATTTTTATACAAGATGATTTACTATATGCCACCGGTGGTAAAGGTATAAACATATCCTCTGACCGTGGAAGAAACTGGACTGATACAATGAACACTGACCTGATGCAAAATCAATATACCTATGGTATAACAGGGGATTCAAAGGGAAACGTCTATGCAGGGTATGGTTCCGGTGTTTATAAAAGCACAAATTATGGAGTAGATTGGACTGCGAAGTTAAACGGATTCTTTCCTGGTCCGCTTGTATTATGTCTTGATATTGATAAAAATGACCATATCTACGCTGCCACACAAAATTCAGGGATTTATAAATCTACTAATTCCGGCGAAAATTGGTTTCAGATTTTTCCGGAGAGCAAGGTATTCCATTCAATATTAGTCGATAATTCCGGTTCAATTCACGCAGGATCCTGGGAAGATGGAATTTATTCTTCGTTCGATGCTGGGAATACCTGGATTAAAAATAATGAAGGCCTGCCTAAGGAAAGGATTTATTCAATAGCAGTTAATTCAAAAAATAAGCTGTTCGCCGGCACTGAGAATAGTGGTTTATATTCCTGCAATGAAGACAGCAAGCAATGGGAACAGGTAGACCCTCAGCTTAGATATGTAGGGGCAATTGCCTTCAATAAGATGGATTTCATGTTTATTGCTGATGGCTATAATATTTATGTCTCTAAAAATTATGGAAAAAAATGGATTAATCTTTTCAGTTCTGAACTTTCACATGGTTCATTTTTTGACATTAATGATCTTGAATGTGATAATGAAGGATTTTTATATGCGGTAACCACTAATGGGGTATACAGAACTATTAATACAACCTTCGGGCCTCCTGAACAACCATCTTTAAAAGAACCAGTACAGCATTCCAAGGGAGTTTCAAGTAATCCGGAATTAGAGTGGCAGCTCATGCCCGGGTCAGAATATTACCGGCTCCAGATTTCTATGACTTCAGAATTCATGAGTACTGTTATAGATACATTTCTGAACTCAAATGCTGTTACACTGACTAATTTACAAAATAATTCAACTTATTACTGGCGTATTAAGTCTGTTAATATCTACGGTGAAAGTGAGTGGTCTCAAATATCCGATTTTACTGTAAGGTATTTTGATTTTACTTCTAATACCGGGAACAATGCGGTTGTAGGCATTCCGTCTGCTTCTGTTTCAAGTGGAAATTCTTTGTTAAATCCGGGAGATGAGATTGGTGTATTTACAGCAGATGGTTTATGTGTGGGGTGTGGTGTTTGGGATAATAAAGATCTTGTCATTACAATTTGGGGTGATAATGATCAGACTTTGGAAGTCGATGGTTTGAAAGCAGGGGAGGAAATTTATTATAAAATTTGGAATCACCGGAATGCCAGCATTGTTGATTCTGTTTATGTCACTTATTCACAAGGGAATGGAAGATATTCACCAAATGGTATTTACATTATTTCTGCTTTTTTTAGTATTGTTAATGTGGAATCTCCCATATCATTCAAAGCAAATTTCAAAATTGCTCAAAATGTTCCCAATCCGTTTAATGCTTCTACAAAAATAACATATTCTCTTCCACAGGAGAGTATGGTGGATATAACTATTTACAATACATTAGGACAATTCATTAAAAAACTGGTAAACGGAAATGAATCCGCAGGAAATCACACAATTATATTTGATGCCGGGAACTTAAGTTCAGGTGTGTATATGTGCGTAGTTAATGCAAAAGCAAAGTATGTAAGTACTGTTTTTTCTTCATCTATTAAATTAGTAATAATGAAATAATTTACTTTGGGTATCCTTGGCGAGCTGAAGACCGCGGGTTGTGGGGGCGTGATAAGACAAATTATAATTAAATCATTCATTTATCTATTCATTCGGGCAATATGCCACTCCTAACTGAGTGGGGAGGGATTTTGGGGGTACTTCGGTTTCCTAGCGGAGCAAAAAAGGAAGCTAGTCTCTCTCCGCTTCGCTTCCCGGCTTCACATTCGTTACCCGGCTTTACTCCGTTACGCCGTGGCTAGCTGCCGTGACATATCGGCCAATTTCGCAGATAAGACAAATTATCATTCAGCCATTCAACCATTCAGCCATTCAGCCGTTCAATCATTCATTCATTCCTCGGGCAATATGCCACTCCTAACGGAGTGGGGAGGGTTTGGGGGGTACTTCGGTGCTACAGATATGTTGCTCCTAACGGAGCAAAGAAGGAAACAGGTGAATAGTTGTATGAACGCGCCTCCACAATCAAAGACAATCTGTGTTATGGCGCGTTCCCACAGGGTACGAGTTCAGCGGGGATGCTAATTCAATCATACACATTCAACCATTCAGCCATTCAACCATTCATTCATTCCCCTCTGTCTTCCGATCCCATGGGGATTTCGCTTCACTCTCAGACCTCCGCCCCCCTTCCGAAATGCCACCCAAAATTTGCCCTATAATTATTTTCCCAGGCTTCGAACATAAACTATAGCAGATTTTGGTTTCAGGGGCATACATGCTTAATCTGCTGTTCAGGGGTTATTTCATAATCCATAAGGAAGGTTTTTTAATATGTTTGCAAAATTTTCACCACTAATTATTGCTAAGGACTATCTTCTTAAAGGAGACCGGTTATACAGCAACCGCGATTTTGAAAGTGCAATGTCTCACTACAGAGTATCTCTGTATTTTAACACTTCCGCTAAAGCTCATTATAAAATGGCAGTGGTCTATAAAGACCAGGATAAGTTTATTGAAGCGATCGGGGAATGCAGCGCAGCATTGAATATAGATCCGGAGAACGGGGGAATATTAAATTTTATGGGGGACTGCTTTTATGGATTGGGATTAACTGAAAATGCGATGGAAATATTTTCAGAAGCTTCACTTTGCAGCAATAATGAAAATAGAAGTTATTCGTATTTCATGATGGGCAAGCTCTTAAGGGAATCCGGAAAATGGTGGATGGCATTGAGTAATTATAATAAAGCGTTGGAACTGGAACCCGGATTGGCGGATGCGAAGAAAGAGGTTGACGAATTGGGGTTTGTTCTGAACTAAGTTGGAAAGAAGTGACATAAATTACACAAATGGCGGAGCCATGCCTCCGGCATTAACACAAATTTTTAGAACAAGGAAGATCATAGAAAACAGTTGACGCAGATGGCGTAGCCATGCCTCTGGCATTTCACAGATGATCACAGATAAAAAAGGCATTAAGAATTTTTAGGAAGGGCTTGCGGCCCAATTTCGCAGATAAGACAATTATCATTCAGTCATTCAATCATTCAGCCATTCAATCATTCACCCACCTGTTTGACGTGGCGAATTCAATCATTCATTCATGTTTTTTTTGGATTGCTCATTGCGGCAGATATGCCACTCCTAAAGGAGTGGGGAGGTATGTGGGGGTACTGTGGTGCTACAAATAGGTTGCTCCTACGGAGCAAAAAATGAAGATAGTCCTCCGCTTCAGGCTGCCGTGACCTACGGGAGGATAGGAAGATAGGAGGATTGGAAATCTCATGAATCTGTGGTTCAGACAGAAGCATGCCTCGGAAGGTGCGAGTTCAGCGGGGGATGCTCATTTCCCCATTCACCCACCTGTTCGACGTGGCGAATTCATTCATTCATCCATTCATTCATTCGCCCATTCATCCACCAGTTCGACGCGGCGAATTCGCCCATTCAGCCATTCAACCATGCATTCATGCAACCATTCTTTCTATTTGGATTGCTCATTGCGACAGATATGCCACTCCTAATGGAGTGGGGAAAGGTTTGTGGGGGTACTGTGGTGCTACAAATAGGTTGCTCCTACGGAGCAAAAAGGAAGATGGTCCTCCGCTTCGGGGTGCCGTGACCTACGGTCCGTCTCCGCTTCGCTTCGCCGTGACCTTCGGGAGGATTGGAAATCTTATGAATCTGTGGTTCAGACAGAAGCATGTGTCATGCGAATAGACAGAGCTGGGAAGAAGTAAAGAAGGATAGGTGCTGCAATTTCTTCTGTCTTACCAATCTTCCTAACCTCCTAACCTCCTAACCTCCTTACACTCAGGTTCCCCGAAATCTGTCCTCCGAAATCTGACCTCAGACCTCTGACTTCCGTCCTCTTCTCTTAATCCATTCGTGGAGTTCGTTTTCGTAGAATAGCAATTGATGTCCTTCCGGTATCTTGTGCATCGGAATTAAGAATCGTGATGTTCTTTTGTAAAGTGTGCTCTTTGAAATATGAAGGATCTCACATACCTCATCCGCACTTAGCAGCTTTCCTTTGGGATAAAAATTATCCTCGATGTCTCTGCAGATTTTTCTGATTTCCTTTGGCGACATATTTGCTCCTTGTTATCATTATGAAGGTTGATAATGTTTGTCTTAAAGCAGTAAATATGTGCTATAGTTTTCTCCTTTAATATTGAATATTGAATATTGAATAATGAATAATGATTTTATCCGTGTTAATCCGCCTTATCCCTGCCTACCGGCAGGCAGGCGTGATATCCGCGTTCTATTGTGTTTTGACTTCTGGTTCAGATTCTGGTGAATCTTTTGCGAGAACGGTTTCTGTATATTATTGAATGAATGCTGTCTTCTGAGAGTGAGTATTTTTCGGCGAGTTCGCATAAGGCATCAAAGTAACTCATAGTTTGCCGCAGTGTTTCATACTCCACCTTTATCCGCATGTTCCTCAGCTGCACTTCATTGATCAATCCCGCTTCTAAATATTTGGGGAGATGAGGATCAGAAAGAAGTTTTTTTACTTTTATAAAAGATGACTGCTTAGGTTTGATTTTTTTCATGCGGGCAAATTACAGTTGAAATAAGGAAAGTACAAACCCGGGATTTTCATTCATTTGCATAAAAACAATAAAGTTCTAAAATATTTAAACTCTGAAATTTTGTACTTGCTTTTTTTTATTTTAGTTTTTAATTTTGAATCGAACTTCAATATAAACTACATTTCAAAAACGGGGGAGCCTATAGCATAATTTTACTTCATGGTACTAAACATTTCAGTCACAATAGGAGTAAAATTATCAGTATCCAGTTCCAAACACCAGGTCCGCTTATTTCCATTAGGCCACCTCTGGGCATAATGCGCTTATTCAAGTCTATGCATTTACCATTTCATATTATATTGGAGGGAATATGAGAACCGCACGTATTATAGTTCAGGATTTGAGAAGAATGCTGTATAAGGCTGCATCAACTATCGGTTCGCCGGACAATTATTGGCTCAACATGTATTTATCATCTTTAAATGCCAGAGAAAGAGTTGAGTTGAAAGCTGCCCTGTTTATGCTGCTGGGATCCAAAAGTGCTCTCGATTTGCATCTGGCTGTTTATATTATCAGGACAGAATACTTCCAGGATATGATTCCCGGAATCAAAAGGATATTTTATGATTTCAAAAGAACACAGCCCGGGTATCATAAATTTCTGGAAGTGCTTCTTGCTCTTGGGGATGAAGATGTATTACCCGACGCTATTGCATTTCTGGAAATGTGCAATGTTCCTGACATATATAACAAAATACTATCTTATACAATGGTTATTAAATCGGCTGAGTATATAAGGCACTCAGTTGAGTTGTTTAAGTATCATCTTGAGCAGGATATAAGCGTGCCGGACCTGAGTAGTATGCTTTTAGATTTTTATAAGTATGCTGAAGAAGTTAAAATGATCTCAGTTTTTTATGAGATGAAAAAGCAGCTGCTTCTTATGAAGGAGCATGAAGATAAAATCAGGAGGGCAATGCGTTTTATACGAACTGCGATAAAGCCGTCGGGTGTACCTGAGTATATGCACGCTAATTAATCCGGAAGATAGTAATTGGCATGCAGCAGGCAGGATTAGACCTCCAGGGTTTTCTTGAACTTTGGAGGTCTGTGATAGAGGAAGATGGAAAGGGGGAGATGGCTTACCAAACTTCCCAACTCCCGAGCTTCCGAAGTTCCTTCAGTTCAGCCACTCTAATTTAATAAATTCATCGTACAAAGGAGTATGGATAATGACGCGTTCCATTGAATACCAGCTGGCAGCTAAGCATATATGTGAAACGGTTCAACCGGAGGGTGATCCTATATTTTTTAATGACGTTCGAAGAATATACCGGTTTTCTCAAAGTCTGCTTTACAAAATGACAAGCAAAGGTGAAATACCCTGCCATAAATTTAAGAGAAAGGGAAAGCTGTATTTTTACCGCAATCAGATTGACGCGATGATGAGATGGAAGTTTGGCAGGAGCGCTCTATGATAGGGAATGGGATGTTCAAATTCCAAATCTCAAGTTGATCCAAAGGAGAAATCCCACAAGGGACACCAAATAACAAATTCGCCGCGTCGAATGCCTTACGGCATAATAATTAATAACCAATAATTAAAAAAGACATCTGAAAAATGAAAACAGGAATAAATGCATAGAAGATAGTCTGGGAAAATTCAGTTTCCAAGAGAACGCGCCTTTACAATCAAAAACAATCTATGTTATGGCGCGTTCCTACAAAATCATCTTCAATATTCATTCTTCATTAATATTCATTTTTCATTATTCAATATTCATTTACCTTCCCTTTCCTCCCGCTTCCTCTTTTACACTGTAACTTCTTCTACATTTTTAAGCAAGTTCTAAATGCTGAACTTACCTCTGCCATTAATTAAAAAAAAGGAGGATAAATATGGCAATAGTAAAAGGAAATGTGTGGGGACACCTGAGCGGAAAGATCGGGAATTTCTGCGCAAAGATCACAGCGGGACGCACAATTCTGGGGGCGAGACCCATCAGTTATAACGCCCCGCAGGATGCCGCTACACTGGAACGTCAAAAGGTGTTTCAGTCGGCTTCAGCAATCAGCACACAGGCAATTAACCTTCCGGTGCTGAAGAAGATCTGGGACCTGCTGAGGGAACAGTACGGTTCCGGATATAATAAGCTCTTCTCGGTGAATTATGCGCTGGTCTCACCTGAGCGTCCTACTGTCGACTGCGTGATTACACCGCCCGATGGTTTTTCAGCTGCAATTGCGAATCCCGTTCTGGATGGTACAAAGTTAACTGCAACAATACCTGCTCTTACCCTTTCAACCGGGATCCAGGCTGATGAGGTGAACTGCGGATTTTATGCGGTTATCTGCTATCATACCCCGCTGGCTGAAGGGGGTGAACCTTACAGCTTCGTCCGGCTTGGTAAGCTGGTACCGAATTATCAGTTTTCGCAGGAGTATAATCTGCAGATTGATCTGAATGTGAATCAGCAGGCAGTTGCCGCGAAATACGACAGCAGTATTCTGTATATGGCAATTGTTCCGCAGACTGCAGATCAGAGGATCAGGCAGTATTCAGCTACGTTCGTTTCTGCTGCTTAGCAGAAGATAACAACGCGAAGGGAGCACGGAAGAATCATAACCGTGCTCTCTTAAATTTTGAACAGGAGATATAGTCATGAGTAAATGTATTTGTTCGGAAAGACAAACTCTCGGCAGAATAGAACAGGATATTAAATCGCTGCTGAGTGTGAGAATAGTTAACAGTAATAAAACTACTGTTACTTATTCACGCGATGAGTTTTTTCAGATGCTGTATGACAGACCCAGGGAAATGGTAAGGAAGCAATTCTCTGTGGTGGAGAGGGTGTATAAAATTATCGCGGTGGTGAATCTGGTAATACTGACTTATATGGCGATTGTGAAGTAGAGACGCAGATTTCACAGATTACACTGATAAAAATATAATTAAAACAGATGACACAAATGGCGTAGCCATGCCTCCGGCATTGCGCAGATTACACAAATAAGAAATTAAGAGAATTGAAGCAGTTGACACAAATTCTCGCAAATTACACGAATTAAAAAATACGAGAATTAAAGCAGATTAATCTCGCCGAAGGCGCTGCTTTCAATTTGCGTTAATTTGTGAAACCTGTTCGCCGGCGGCGAATTTGTGTCAACTCTTTTGGAGGTAATATGGGTAAGAAAAAATATTATGAAGATTTTAAAAATCTGAAACCGTTGGGATTGGACAGGATGCCGGTGAAAACTACTCCCCGGGATCCTAATCAATCATCAGCAAAAAAATCAACCATGATCAATCAGCAAAATTCATCAATAATCAATCAACAAAATTCATCAATAATCAATACCATAGGCATTAAAAATAATCAATCATCAATCAAGAATGGGGTGAATATGGAACGATTAAATAGTTCGAAAACTTTGTGGGGATTCGGTATCGCGCTTTTGATATTCATTATACAGCAGGTGCTGCTGGTGTTGAATGTCGCGGGTCCTGACAATATGCTTGTCAATGCAGGCATCGAGGTTGTAATAGCTGTGGCGGGATTCTTCGGCGTGTATGGAATCAGAGACGCGCTGAGGAAGATGGGGAAGGGGTGAGGACAGAGGTCGGAGGACGGAGGTACGAATAACCTCCAAGGTTTTCCTCAACCTTGGAGGTTTTGGGCTAAAGACGGAGAACAGAGGACGGAGGTCGTCCGGCTTCACTGCGCTCCGCCGTGACCTTCGGTCCGGCTTCACTGCGCTCCGCCGTGACCTTCGGGAGGACGGAAGACGGATGACGGAGGTACGAATAACCTCCAAGGTTTTCCTCAACCTTGGAGGTTTTGGGCTAAAGACGGAGAACAGAGGACGGAGGTCGTCCGGCTTCACTGCGCTCCGCCGTGACCTTCGGTCCGGCTTCACTGCGCTCCGCCGTGACCTTCGGGAGGATGGAAGACGGAGGACGGAGGTACGAATTACCTCCAAGGTTTTCTTAAACCTTGGGAGGTCTGGGATGGGTGGGCAGGAAGAAGCGGGGGGATCGGATGCCGGAGATCGGAAGCCATCAGGTAGGGTTGTACCTAGCCCAGCGCTTTAGAGGCCGTGTGAAAATTACTTAGTGAATCTTTGAGTCTTTGTGACTTTGTGGCAATGCTTTAAAAAACGCATAAAAACAATAGCCACGAAGACACAAAGGCACGAAGAAGCACAAAGAAACACAATATTCACACAGCCTCTTTAGCGCTGGGAACAACGGAATCCCTATAAAACCAGCGGGCTTTAGCCCGCATAAAACAATTATAACAGGAGAAAAAAACATGGCACTTCTAAAAAGTTCTTTCGGTGAATTAAGCGGCACATTTGGAGAACTGGTATTCAGAAACAGACACGGTAAAACATTCGTTTATAAAAAACCTTTGCATCATAAGATTTCAAATTCGGCTGCGGCTGTCCGCTCCAGGAATATGTTTGCCACTGCACACAGGTTCGCGCGCTGCATAAGATTAAATGAACTGCTCAAGGGCGCATGGAAATCATTTCCGCATAAATCAGATATGTATATCAATAAAATACTTGCATGCAATTCTCCCCTGATTGATAACCTTCTGTTCACGGTTAATAATATGATTACACCCGATACGAGAAGTGAAAATCCAGTGAAGAATATTATTATGCATCCGGAAAGGATTAATGTAATAGTGTCTGATGATAATGAGCTGCTGCAGAAAGATACCACCATTTATGAGCATGAAAAGCTGATCATCTTTGCGGCGGTGCTGGATCCCGCTGTAGAAGGATTGCTGATGTGTGATATAGTTGAATTGTATACGGGTAAGATTGCACCCGGAATGAATTTCTTTGTTGAGTTTACGAAAGAGCAGTCTGAGTTATTCTGTAATTATGAAAGATATATTATTTATGCGGCAACGGTGGAATGTGTGAGAGCGGATCGTTTCATATGGACTAAAACACGGGCGTGGGAAGGGAGGATTCATTGAATATTGAATAATGATTATTGAATAATGATTATTGGGGAATCATAAGAAGATGGGAAGATAGGAACCTCCAAGATTTTCCTAAACCTTGGAGGTTTGTGATTCAAGCTGATTAGAAACAGTGATTAAGAAAATAAAAATCATCTTAATCCGTTGAATCCCATGAATCTGTGGTTTAATCCCATGAATCTGTGCTCAGAACAGAGGCATGTACATACCGACTTCGAATTTAATTTATGTGCATTTACATTTTGTGCTACCCAGACGCCGCAAGCGGACGTCTCTACGACAATGAGTTACATTTTCACAATTGATACATCTCTATGGGCTCCTGCCCCCTCTCCTTTATAAGGAGAGGGGGTTAGGGGGTGAGGTCTAAAGCATGCTGTGCTTCAGAACAGAGGCATGTACATACCGACTTCGAATTTAATTTATGTGCATTTACATTTTGTGCTACCCAGACGCCGCAAGCGGACGTCTCTACGACAATGAGTTACATTTTCACAATTGATACATCTCTTTGGCTTCTCAGCTTCCGATCTTCCTTCCATCCCGTCCTCCGGGCTCCGGAACAGGCCAAAAAGAATAAATAATCACTTGTTTCGTCTGCATTTATATATTAGATTTACGGCCATTGAAAACTGGTAAATCATGAATGGTTATCGATAAAGAAAAAATTAATTATTTATTAGAAGAAGTTCAGAGGGGAAATAAGACTGCGTTTGAAGAATTTTTTTACATCTATCAGCCATTCGTATTCAGATTTATTTATAAATATACAGGTAATTCTAAAAACACTGAAGATCTTCTGCAGGATACCTTTATCAATTTCTGGCAGGCAAGGGAAAAGCTGAATCTTCAGGAATCACCATTAGCTTATCTGTTAAAAATTGCACGCAATCTGGCAATCAATGAAGTTACACGCGACCACTCGAAACAACTGGTGGATATAGATAATGAATCAATATCCTCCATTCATAATGACCCGCTAAAAGAATATGAAAGGAAGTTCCTGAATGAAGAACTTCAGTTCTGGATTGATAAGCTTCCTGAAAAATGCAGGGCAGTTTTTATCATGAGCCGCTATGAAGATATGAGCTATAATGAAATATCTTCCTCGCTTAATATTTCTCTCCAGACAGTCAAAAACCAGATGAATAAAGCCTTGACTTACCTCCGAAAACATATCTCATATAACAAAAATTAAAAAAATCCTTTACCCTCATAGTACTTTTTTCTGCCTGATGTGTATTAATGGGTATGAAAAAAAAATTTTTGGGGAAAATGTCCAAATATAATATGAGTCCTGAGTTCCTGATAAGGGTGATAAAAGAAGAAGTTACACCCGAAGAAATGAAATGCTTTACTGAATGGTATAACCTTTCAGATAAAAATAAAAATGAATTTGATGATCTCAGGCTGTTCTGGGAAGGACTCACAAATTATCCGGAGCCTCAAATTCCGGATGCTGTACAGCAATTTGGAAGAATAAAAGAAAAAATTAGTGAATCTGATGCGCGCGATTCTAAAGAACCGCGGATCATCAGACTCAATACTGATCCTCATCAGGAAGATCAAAAATCCATAGTAAGAAACAGGTATAACAATCCTTATTCTTCTATTATCAGGGCTGCTGCAATTATTTTAATGTTTGTTTCTGTTTATTACCTATTTAGCAGTTCACAGGAAAGTAATATTGATAATCCTGAAATAGTTCAGGAAGAGCAGCCAGTTGAATATTATGAGTATTCGACAAAGCCGGGACAAAAGGTTACTATAAACCTATCTGACGGGAGTACTGTTTTTCTGAACTCAGGCAGTAAGCTGAGATTCCCAAGGTATTTCAGCGCTAATTCCCGGGAAGTTGAACTTAGCGGTGAAGCTTATTTCCGGATCCAGCCCGATAAAAACAGTCCTTTCACGGTAATTACCGGCGAAACTGTAACACTGGTAACCGGAACGGAATTTAATATTAAATATCGCGACAGCAACTTTAATCTCGTTGTTTCAAAAGGTTCTGTAAAATCTTATAAGCAAAATAAGCCTGAGATAGCATTCGGACTTAAACCCGGCGATATGATCTCATATAACAGGGAAAAAGGTTTCAGCAATCCCAGGAAGGTTCAGCTTTCATACTATACGGCATGGCGGCAGAATAAACTGGGTTTTGATAATACATCCTTAGAAGATGTAATGAAAGAAATAGAACTGCGGTATAATTACAAATCAGTATTTGCGAACAATTCTCTTAAAACAAAAACACTTACAGGATTATTTACTACAGAGAATCTTGACAGTGTTCTTTCAGTCATCTCGATGACAATGGATGTTAATATTAGAAGGCGTGAAGATAAGATAGTCATCAATTAATCTGTAATCTTCTTCAGTAAGTATTTATTCATTTAAAGGAGGCGGGAAATATTTAATATATAAGTGGATACGTATGTCCATTTTTAAATCAGCTTTCGGGAAACAATAGTTAATTATGGAGAAAGTATGAAGGTTCTGTACAAAAACCTTGGAACTCAGGCTTTAATTTTCATATTCCTGTTTTTAAGCGCGGCATCCGCACAGGAACAAACTTTCATCAATGACAATGATTCCATAATTGAAGAAGGTTTTAACAGCATTGTTTCCCCTGAAGCAAACTCTGATAATAACTCAGTAATAGTTTCAACTTCCTGCCTGAATATACCTGTCACCTTAGAACTAAAAAACGCAAATCTGAACGACGGCTTAAAGGAAATAAAAAATCAGACCAATATAAATATTATCTACAGCAACAATGTGACAGATATAAATGGCATCAGCATCTCTGTTAAAGATGAACCGTTAAGGAAAGTGTTTGATGAGCTGTTCTCAGGCAGAGATATTGGTTATTATGAAATCGCGAGCGGAAAAATAGCATTAGCAAAACTAAAGAGAATAGATGAAAAGACCGGAAGCATAAAGGGAATTGTAAAAGATGCCTCAACCGGCGAAGTACTGATGGGCGCAAATGTAATGTTACTGGAAGAAGCAGCGGGCAGCGCAACGGATACTGATGGAAAATATCAGATCAAAAATATAAAGCCCGGCACATACAGAATAAGAGTTTCATTTGTTGGATATGAGAATACAGAAAGAAGAGTATCAGTAAGCGCAGGAAAAATATTAAATATTGATTTCGAAATACAATCCTCTTCTTTCCAGATCGGCGGTATTGAGGTAGTCGGCAGCACCGATTTGCTTCCAAAGGATGTTAATACAAAAACTACAATTACGAGCGGCGAGATAGAACATTATCAGGCTTCAAGTGTGAAGGATGTTCTTGATCTTGTTCCCGGTGTACAAAAGTCAGATAATCCCGGGTTAGGAAAGGAAAGCCGTGTTGCTGTAAGAGGTGACGACAGTGATTTTCTCTCCTCCTTCGGAACATCTATTATGATTGACGGATCACGTGTTTCAGGAAACGCGAACCTGAAATCTTTAAGTAATCTTTCAAGCCAGTCTAATACCGGCTCGGCAGGTGTTGATCTAAGAACTATTCCTGCGGATAATATCGAGTCGATTGAAATTATTACCGGACTCCCTTCAGTTAGATACGGTGATGCTACCGAAGGTGTAATAAACATTAAAACGCGGATTGGAAAACAGCCAAACAGGTTCAAATTTAAAAATAATCCTGACACCCGTGAGGCTAACTTTGGCGGCGGCTTAGCGCTGGGTCAGGATGGTTTGTGCTATAATTTTAATCTGGCGCAAAGTGAACGCGATATCCGTAAAGACGGCGATGAATACACACGTATTACCGGCCAGACAACCTATTCATCAGTTCTCTATAATAACCTGGAAACAAATCATAAAATAAACGGACAAATGATTTATGACGAGGAAGCTCCCAAAGGCGATGTATATAAAATAAATAATTATGACAGGAGCTTCTCATTAGGATATTCAAGCTGGGGAAAAACTAATTTCTCAGGGAATACATCATTCTTTGAATATAACCTGAATGTGAATTATAAGAAACTGAGTATAATGAAATCGAAACTGATTCAATCAGATCTTCGCATTCTTCCCAATGGTGATACGGTCTCCTCCTACATCGGCAAAGTTGAAACGAAAGGTAATGAATGGGGCCTCGGCGGAAGATTTGAATGGAACCGGATCGCCTTCACAGGTTCGCTGATTCATAAGATCCTGATCGGTACCGATTTCCAGTATGACGCGGCAGTGGGTGACGGTATTACTTTCGATACATTGTACAGTTACTTCGGATCAGAATCAGGAAAACGCCCTTACAGTTTTAACAGCATTCCCGGCCAGTTTCTTACTAGTTTTTACGCTGAAGATAAAATTACAGGAAAATTGGGAGTCGCATTCAGCCTGATGCTTGGATTCAGATATGAAATGTACCGGCCGTATAAGCTGAATCTGAAAGGGCTGTGGGGAGATGGAGATCTTGTTAATTCACATAACGGCTCCTTCTTTAATCCCCGGTTAAACCTGATGCTGTATTTATCCGAGATTAATCAGTTAAGATTCAGCGCCGGCATTACATCAAAATCACCATCAATGGCAGTTATCTTTCCTCCCGAGGATGTATTCAGATGGAGGAATCCCATCGAAAACAAAATTATGTATCTGAGATATGATACGAGAGTTCCTGATTTAAAAGGCTTTGAAGAAACTCAGCTCGAAATAGCTTATGATCATAAACTGTTTGGAATGCTGGGTACTTCATTTTCAGCATATTATAAAAAAAGAGATAACGAAACAGAACGGCAGGATATTCCTGTGTTTGCAGCCGCGTTATATAACAACCAGCCGAAAGTATTCTTTGTAGATGAATACCAGCTCAGCCAGAACCTGGGGTGGACAATTACCAAGGGAATAGAATTTTCCGTAAAGACAAACAAAATTGAACCTCTGAATATGAATTTCCAGGTCACCGGTTCTTATAACTATATAGATAAATCACGCAGAGGATATAAATACAACAGTAAGCCGGATGCCAGCAAAGGCCAGCTGCCGAATTATAATGTGCCAAATGTTCCGGCAGATACAATTATTGGCTTTTTATATTCTCCTGAAGGAAGATGGGATGAAAGATTTCAGCTGAATTATTATGTGAAGTATACATTACCCCCTCTGGGTCTATGGGTCACTTTTCGCGCTGAACAGCTCGTAAAAGATAATTACCGGAATTATAATCTGCAGCCTGAGGATTATAATCTTTTAACTCCATCAGGTAAGGAACTGTATAATTTTCAAAGAGCAGTAAAAAGTAAACCGGTTAAGTGGTTATTAAATCTCAGTATCAGTAAATCTTTGTTTAAGGGTGCTGAAGTATCCTTCTATGTTAACAACTTTATGGATGATCCCGCAATAAGAAGGTACTATACGAGTCCTACCCAGATTGACGAAGAAAGAAGAAATCCGGTTCTTTTTTATGGACTCGAATTCAGCTGTTGTGTTGATGAATTATTTTAATATGAAACCTGAAATTGAAATAAATAACAGCCTGCGGGCTGCAGAACTTTACAAGCAAATGTTAAAAAAGAGAACCTGAATGTATTTAAATAAAGCAGTTACCGGAATACTATCAGGATTTCTTATGCTTAACATTTACAGCTGTAAAGAAGAACCTCCGCTATTTAATGATGGAGAAGCAAGTCTTACTATAGTTGCTTTAACCGAAAGTTTTTCATCAGAAAGTATCATTCATTCATGCCCTGGAACCGCAAAGGTTATTATAGCTTCCGAATATGGAATTTCTGTAAAATACACTGATACCAGCGGTGTACTGCGTCTTGAAAACTTTCCGGCAGCTGAATATGATATTTCAGTTAAAGCTTCCATGCCTGAAAATCCTTCCATAATATTTTCCGGAAGTACTAAGATCAATATTGGGAACAGCAAAGACTATACTGATACTGTTATTCTGAAGCCTGCATCAGGTTTTGGAATATCCATTAATGAAGTCTATTATGCCGGACCCGTAAATAACATCTTTTATTTATACGATCAATTTATTGAATTATATAATTCGGGTGAAGAAATCAAATACCTGGATGGATTAATAATTGGAAGAATCAGCGGAAATAATGAAGGTAAAGGTCCCGGTGCCGATGAAGATGATGATAATGATATAGACGGTGCAACATATCTATTTAAATTCCCGGGCCGACCCGGTGAAAAAAATTATCCTATGAATAGCCGGGAGTTTATAGTACTTGCTCAGGATGCCGTAAATCATAAGAACTCAATCTCTTCAAGTATTGATCTGAGTAATGCGCAGTGGGAATTTTATAACCAGTACTCTGCAAATGACGTTGATAACCCCGCCTCAGGAAATCTTCTCAATATGCTTCCTGAAAAGACTTCGGATTTCATGCTTGGATTAACAGGTGATATCATAATAATTGCAACCGGTCAGGATAGTGTATGGGAAGACGGAATTGACATTTCAACTATTATTGACGGGATAGAAGGACAATCCGGTTCAGGTCAGTTAAAAACGCTTGATAAGAGAATTGATAAAAGCTATATCATATGTCCCGGCAAATACAGCGGAAAATCTACTCAAAGAAGAGAACAGGGTTTCGATTCCAATGACGGTCTGCTTGACTGGGAGATCATTTCATGTCCAACACCCGGATACCAATAAAAATCGCTGTACGGAGAATACTATGAAAATATTAAACATATCCGCTCTTTTAATGTCATTACTTTTGATAAGCTGTAATGATTCTCCTCCGTTATTTAATGACGGCAATTCTAAACTGACACTGTTTGCTTTCCGGGATTCCACAGGTCATGACGGTCATAGTAACTATGTTCCTCTAAAGCATGCGAAAATATTTCTTGTTTCTGAATATGGTACCTCAATCAGATATGCCGATGAAAATGGTAAACTGGAAGCAGAAAACCTCCCCTCTTCAGTTTACCAGGTTGTTGTAAAAACAGCTCATCCTGATGACCCCAATATCATGTTTGTGGGTACACTTACAGGTATGGATATTTCTCCGGAAAAATCAAAGTGCGATACCATTATTGCAAAACCTGTTTCGAGCTCCGGAATTTCAATAAATGAAGTTTACTATTCCGGGCCGGTAAACAATATATTTTATTTTTATGACCAGTTCCTGGAATTATACAATTCAAGTGACAGTATAAAATATTTAGACGGAATGATTGTAGGCAGACTTCTGTCGGATGATTCAAAAGGCGCGGCTCCCGGTGAAGATGTGGATAATGATAATGTTATTGATGGAATCGGAATCGGAAGATTGTTCAAATTCCCCGGAAAACCCGGAGAAAAAAACTTTCCGTTTCTTCCCAAATCATTCATTCTGCTGGCTTCAGACGCAGCTGACCACCGCAGTTCTGTGCCGGGAAGTATTGATCTGAGGAATGCGCAGTGGGAGTTTTTTAATCAATACTCCGCAAATGATATTGATAATCCTGTCTCGGCAAACTTAATAAATATGCGGTCTGAACAGACTGCGGACTTCCTTCTCAATCTTATCGGTGATGTCGTTGTGATAACAAACGGATGTGATTCGACATGGGAGGATGGATTGGATATTTCAACAATAATTGATGGCGTTGAATACCAGGATTCAAGTAATCCGAAAACACTTTCTTCAAAAGTAGACCGGGGATATGTTTCCGGACCACCCAGATACAGCGGAAGATCCGTTCAAAGAAGAGAACCCGGAATGGATAGTAATGATGGTTCGATTGACTGGGAAATAATTCCTGCACCGACACCCGGATATTAATAAGTAATGAGATGGACTTAAAAAGTTTCACTTAAATAACATCTCTCCTGACCTCCCTTTTGCGAGAGGGAGGTTAGTTTTTGCGCAGAGATACATTTTGTGGTTTGAGAATGAAAATTGAAATCTTTCCGGAGCAATAGAGTTATATGAAATTAATAATTTCTCTGATGATCATAATAATTGGCAGCTCACTAACACATGCTCAGAATATGAGAGTATCTTCCCTTGGCGGAATGAATACGGTCATAAACGATGAAACCAATTCATTGAACCTCTACGACTTTGGCAGCAATCCGGCGTGGCTCTATATGGATGCCGATTATTCTTTTTTAACACTGTCTCCGTCATACAGCAATACCCGGGGCAGCTATAGAAGATATTTTGATTATGAAGGTAAAAATGTATACGATCTGGCGTTCACAGGGGTAAAGACATTAGGCACTAAAGGTACTTTCTTAGGTTATACAACTTACAGCGTTGAGGACAGAATTAATGTTAACAGAAGTCTGAAGTACAATACCTATGGCGGTGAAGCATTCTTTATGATGGATACAACCTCAGGTAACATAAAGTATGACGGTCCCAAAGTAGGTTTTATATACAGCCTGGAAGTATTGCCAAAACTGCATCTGGGCTTTTCTGCAGGGTACAGGATATTAAAGGGTCTGAAGAATATTTATTCCAGTTCGGAAACTATTTTCAGGGATGTAGATGCAGAAGCCGGACTGGCATATCAGTTATCAGAGAATGTAAGTGTTGGAATAAAAACCGCATACTTTGATTCTCAGGAATCTATTGAAGCAAGATCTACCGAAGGAATTGATGTTGAGATATTTAACTACCGCGGTGAAAAACATGCTGTTAAGGATCGTGCCGGCTATATTCGGGGCAAGATACGCAAGCAGGGCATTTCTGCCGGTCCGCAAATAAGAATTAAAGCAGGCAGTAACTGGGAAGTTGCATTTAAGGCCGGTATCAGATCTTCCAATACAAAAATCTTCCTTCAGCGCCATCAGTTAGATGAATTTCAGGACGGGTATTCTGCCTTTGACGGATATAATGCAGAGCTCAGATCACGATATGAACTTTTTGATGGATTAACTTTCGGCGGGTCGTTATTGTATGACACTGATGAAAGCTGGTCTAAAAATTCTTCCCGGAATCTTAAACTTTGGGATTGGAATACAAGGGAACAGGCTGCAGTTATTGGTTTGGAATATGTGCTTCCATCGAAAAATTTGCTTCTCGGTTTTGAATATCAGGCGGGACAAATGAAAGCAGATTCATCCAAATATATTGATGGAAGATTCAACAGTATTGTATCTGCTGATAGGGTATTCAGATCAGGCGCTGAATATATCATTCTGTCGGACTTCTCAATCAGAGCAGGGTATAACTTCATTCATAATGAATTTGATTTAATTACCGGTGGAAAAAATGTAACAACAAATCTTCTTTCAGCCGGTTTTGAATATAAGGTTACAGAGATCACTTCAGTTAACGTATTCTTACAGTATCGTACCATTTCTCCGGAAAATGGAAGTGATAAAAGGAATAGTTTTAATGTGTTAACTGAAATTAAACTACTTTCATTCTAATTATTAAATGGAGAGAGCCAATGAAAAGACTTATACCAGTTCTTGTTTTAACCTGGATTATCCCGTTATTGATTAATGCACAGGACCTGCGCCAGATAACCGCGCAGTCGTTTAAGTCCTCTTACGACGTATTTTCTTCAGGTGAAAATACAAAATGGATCGCGGCCGAAGACGGAATAGTTTACAAAATTATTGACGGCGGTTATAACTGGGAAACAATTCAGACTCCCTCTGCTCTTAATTTATCCTCAATTTACTTTGTTGATGATACTACCGGTTTTGTTGGCGGAGCAGATACTGTAATATATAAAACTGCAGATGGCGGTACTACATGGCAGATGATTGATTTACCGACCGGCTCATTTCCCGTTGTCTCAATATGCTTTTCAGATTCAGCTGCAGGCTGGGTACTTACTAACAAATTAAAAAAATCACAGATACTATATACAAGTGATGGCGGAGCTGCATGGACTGTTGCTCTTAATCTTACAAGCGCGACTCTTCAGGATATAAGTTTCTTTTCACCGGGCAGAGGAATTGCTGTCGGAGGCGGAGTGGGAGCTCTTGATCTGTACTATACAAAAGACGGAAGCAGCTGGACTAAAGCTCCTGTACCTGCAATAGAAGGAAATTATAATCGTCTGGATGCAAGATCTGTTTTTATGGTAAATGATAGTGTTGCTTATACATGCGGGTGGGGTTCGCGCGCAGTTGGACTGGAGCCCAGTATTTTCCTGAAAACCACGAACGGCGGCGAAACATGGACCTGGTTACCGCAGACTGCAGGAAGTGAAGTTTATGTTAATATGAACAGCCTCTGGTTTAAAGATGAGTTGAACGGTATTGCTGTTGGCGGAGCTTCTTACGAAGGCAGTGTTGCAGTAAAAACAACAGACGGCGGACTGAACTGGACACAGATCTCAATTCCATTCGGGTCTACTCTGAATGGAATCTCCGGTGATAATGATGAACTGATTGCAGCAGGTAATAACGGGTTAATAGCTGTTTCAGAAAATTTTGGAGAAAGCTGGGAGTTAGTAACTAAAATACCCTCTTCTTCATTGTATGCAATTACATTCCCTGATAAGAATATTGGTTTTGCTGCAGGATCAGACGGCGTTTTTCTGAAGACTGAAGATAAAGGTGAAGTATGGATAAATCAATATGTATCTCAGAACAATGTATGTCCTGCAATCAAAGACATTCATTTTCTCAATGAAGATATTGGTTATTTAGCAAGAAGCAACAAATTAGTTTCTAAAACAATGGATGGCGGAGAAACCTGGTCTGTTGTTATGAAAGATACTTTCTCTGTATTCTTTTCAAATGAAAGTGTTCACTTTATAAATCAGGATACCGGTTTTGTTGTTGGTTCAGCACAGGTTCCCGGAGAGTCAGGATCCAAAGACGTTATTTATAAAACTACGGATGGCGGACAAACATGGATGGAAACCTTAAACCAGTTCGGCGTTAAGCTTTTCAACGTGAACTTCTATGATGCTGAGAATGGAATTGTTTCAGGAGCAGATACAACTATCGCATATACTACTGACGGCGGTACCTCATGGAAAAAATCATCTACAACCGGTGTCAAAACAGCAAAGCCTGCAATTAAAGGCATCGCATATATAAGCAAATCGAAAGTATTCGCGGTTGGAGATAAAGTGATATTAAATTCAACTGACGGCGGTGTAAACTGGACAGATATTACTTTCGATGAAATTATAACCAAAAAAATTAACCTCACCGGTATAGCATTTAAGGACACTGTTAAGGGTTATATGGTTGGGAAGAATTATTTCTACGAAACAACAGACGGCGGAAACAGCTGGACAAATATTTCAAATGAAAATGTTATACCGGCAACAGGTTTTCTCTATGGAGTTACATTATGCCAGAGAGGTTATCCATGGGTGAGCGGCGGAAACAGTTCTATATTTACTACTGCAATTGTTGATACCACAACTGAGGATACAACTACAACTTCTGTAAACGGCCTTAACAGTCCCGGAACCTATACCATTTATCAGAATTATCCGAATCCTTTCAACCCGGAAACATTCATTAGCTATAGTTTACCAAAATCCTGCCATGTTGAAGTAAAAGTTTTTGATATGCTTGGAAAAGAAATCTCAACTTTGGTCAATGAAGTAAAGCAATCCGGTACACATATGGTAAGATTTAACGGTGCGCATCTTACAAGCGGTAATTATTTCTATACAGTTAACATTGACGGAAAAACAACAACAAGAAAGATGACCTTCTTAAAATAAACAGCTGATTTGGAAGAGGAGCAGATCTCTGCTTCTCTTCACTCTTCCGGAATTTACTTATTTCAAAATTTAAGGGATTCATATGCGGTATCTCTATAGTAAAACTTTGTCTCTTTTGATAATTATCTTTGTGATTAATTCGGTTTTAGAAGCGCAAATACCTTCAGGATATGAAAAAGGTTTGTCAACTATATCTCAGGATGAAATTTATACCAATCTGTCGTTCCTGGCCTCTGATAGTTTAAAGGGCAGGGCGGCAGGAAGCAGCGAATGTTTAATTTCCGCAATGTATATAGCGGAAAAGTTTCAGCAATACGGACTTAAACCTCTTCTCCCAATCAATAAAAAATTCAGGAAAGCGGCTGCCCCGGTATTAAATAGTGATGAGAATGAAACAGCAGTTGATCTGGACGTTGAAGATGAATCTGATTACGACAGTTATTTTCAGAAATTCACAATGAAAAAAACGAGACTCCTGGAAAACAATACCATCTCTCTTCACCAGGAATATGAAAATGGAAAATCAGTAACAAATTATAAATATATAAATGATTTTATTATTCAGTATACGGGTCCTGATGACCTTTCTATAACCGCTCCGGTCATTTTTGCCGGTTATGGAATTGATGAGGGTGAAAATGATTATAATGACTACTCCGACGGGAAAAAAGAAATAGATGTAAGAAACAAAATAGTTTTAATAGTAGACGGCTTTCCACAGGAAAATGATCCCAACAGTTCATTTAGTAAATCAAAAAATGTTTTATACAGGAATATCAGACGCAAAGCAGAGGCTGCACAGAATAAAGGGGCACTTGCGGTACTGGTGGTAGCATCCCCCTTTAAGAATGATCCCCCGGTTAACTTCAAATTTGAAAAAAGAAAAAATATTTTCTGCAGAGATACTTATACAATACCCGAACTTACAAGCCAGTCCATACCTGTTATATTTATAACCAAAAATGTGGCTTCGAATTTATTTAATGGTACGGGAAAGACTTTAAAGGCACAGCTTAATGAAATTGAGAAAACTCTTAATCCACAGGCATTTCAGCTGGCAGATAAGAAGCTTTCAATAGATATTAACTTTCACACAGAACTTGTAAATACACAGAACGTAGCAGGGTTCATCGAAGGCACAGACCCTGTTCTTAAGAATGAATATGTTGTATTCGGAGCTCATTATGATCATGTCGGTCTTGGTTACTACGGAGCTATGGATAAAAAGAATGCAGGAATTGTTCATAACGGAGCTGACGATAATGCCTCAGGAACCGCGGGCTTAATTGAAATAGCGGAAGCTTTCTCAAAAACCCCGCCGAAAAGAAGCATAATATTTATCGCCTTCAGCGCAGAGGAAAACGGAATTCATGGTTCACGATATTACGTAAACGTTCAGCCGCTGAAGCCTGTTGAGCAGACCATTGCGATGATTAATCTCGATATGATAAGTCGTAATAATGATAAGCTGCTATGGGTTGGCGGTGCGTTTTACAGTGAAGATATTATAAAGATTGCAGAAGAAGCAAATAAGCTGGTGGGATTTGAGCTGCTCTATAATACCGGATTACTTTCAATGGCCAGTGATCAGGCTCACTTTTTACGAAAAGAGATCCCGGCATTATTTTTCTTTGCAGGCATGCATGATGATTATCATTCACCTTCAGACGATATAGATAAAGTCAGCATTAAGAAAATTGAAAACACTTCCAAACTTGCGTATCTGTCGGGCTGGATAACAGCTAACTCCGCCGGGAAGCCTCAATATAAAAGAGTTTCAATGGAAGATCGTGCTGAGATTGTAAAAGAATCACTGGCGCGGCAAAGACATTATGAAAGTTCTAAAGATACTGAAAGTATTAAACACTAATGGAGTTTAGAATAATGAAAATTACTGAAAGGATCTGCTCATTAAAATATGTTTTAATATTACTGCTTCTCTTCCAGTCGCCTCTTCCGGGAGCAGATAAGACAAAATATGAAGAGGGGAAAGTCTATGAGCACAAACTTGAAAACGGACTTGAGATCTATACTATAGAAAGACATTTAGCACCGGTCATTTATCATCAGCTTACGTACAGGGTAGGATCACGGAATGAAACACTTGGAATAACCGGGATCTCTCATGTTGTTGAACATATGATGTTCAAAGGAACAGAAAAATATAAGAAAGGTGAAGTTTCAAAGATAATATCTGCTAACTCGGGAATCTTCAACGCATTTACAGCAAATGATATGACCAGTTATTATGAATATCTTCCTGCCAATAAAATTAATGTAGCACTGGATATAGAATCTGACAGGATGCAGAACAGCATATTTAATCCTTCAGAATTCGATTCCGAGATAGAAGTTATAAAACAGGAAAGAAGAATGAGATCGGAAAGCGGTGTGTCGGGAATTTTTCGTGAGAATCTGAACTCGATAGCTTACGATAGTCATCCTAACCGTGATCCTGTGATTGGCTGGCCAAGTGATCTTGAACATATGACAAGGGATGAAGCATATAAGTACTATAAAACATACTATACACCCAATAATGCTTTCCTTGTACTGATCGGAGATTTTGAAACAGATAAAATGCTGGAGCTCGTTAATAAATATTACGGAAGCATCCCCCGGGGTCCTGAAGTAAAAGAAATTTTTACGGCAGAGCAAATTCAGAAAGTAAGAAAGACATTTACAGTATATCATAATGATGTGGCGGAACCTGGTTTCAGAATGGCGTTCCATATTCCTGATTACCGGAATGCTGATGCTGCGGCTTTACGCGTTGCAGGTATGATTTTATGTGAAAGAAGCCGGGATGCAAGGCTGCATAAAAAAATGGTTGAAAAAGCACAGATTGCCACTTCAGTTTCAGGCGGGTTCGGTATGACGAAAGATCCCGGCTTGTTTTCAATAAGTGTAAACATGAAGCCTGACAGCTCTACGGATCGTGCCGAACAAATGGTCTGGGAAGAAATTGAGGCGATGAAGAAAATACCGGTCGAAGACCGTGAGCTTCAGAAAGTTAAGAACCGTTTCAGATTTAACGAGGTAACTTCTTACACGAAGAATAACAGCATCGGAGAAAGAATCAGCCGTTATGAAGCATTCTTCGGCTACGAGTTTATTGATGAATTCTCCCGGAGAGTGATGTCGGTAACAAAGGATGATCTTATCAGAGTGATGACCAGGTATTTCAATAAGGACCAGGTTACTGTTGGTTACATGTTCCCGAAAGAGAATGATAAATCTGTAACTGCAGCTCATGATGTTCCTGAAACAGGTCAGGATGCTGATAAAGAATTCAATAATGATCAGTTTGAAGTAATGCAGCAGGAGAGGTACTTCTATAAAGCTCCTTCCGGAGAGTTTGAGGATATCAATTCAAACATCAATTCTGTTGAGGACCTGATTAAACCTAAGCCAATTGCAAATCTGATCAAGAATTTCACCCTGGATAACGGAATAAAGATTTATACGATTGAAAATCATTTAGTTCCAACAATAGGCGTAATCGGATTTTTTGAAACCGGTAATATACCCGAGGCAAATGAAGGCAGTAAACCTGGTATCCCCGATGTACTCAGTGATATTATGGGAAGAGGTACTGAAAACATACCTTACACTGAGCTCTCAGAAAGAATGGCCTTCGTTCCTTTTCAGTTTCAGACCGGTGGAAGCTACAGGGGATTTTCTTTTCAGGGCTACTCGTTAACTGATGATGCGCATGAAATGATGAAGACCGGGTTCGAAATTGTAACGAAGCCTGCATTCAATGATGATGATATAAAGAAGATCAAAACCCGCCACGAAATCTCTGCCCGTAACATGTTTAAGAAAACCGGGATGAAGGCATTTTACTATATGTATAATGAACTATTTAAAGATCATCCTTACTCAAAAGTTAAAAGCACTGTAGAGTCAATTAAAAGTATAACAAAAGAAGATCTTAAAAACCTACACAAAAAATATTTGCGGCCGGAGAAGCTTACACTGCTGATGGTTGGAGATATGAGTCCGCTGCAGATGAAAAGTCTTGCTGAGAAATATTTCGGCACATGGAAAAATAAAACTAAGGCTCCTGAAGTAAAAAATATTCCCAGGGTTAATGAACTGAATAAGAAAGAAATAAAGGTATTTACGGAAAAAGATTACACCGAATGTACGATCAACCTGGGATTTGCGCCTTACAATAATATAGATCCGAATGAACAGGAAGCAGCCGATGTGCTTAATTATATCCTGGCCTCAAGTGCCCTTACTTCAAGAATGGGTATAGAACTAAGAGATAAAAATGGCTGGATATACGGAATTAAAAGTGAATTATGGGCTCCTAATGATAATATCGGGTACTGGAAATTTAATACCAAAACAGCTCCCGGAAATACGCGGAATGTAATCAAAGGTATTTTCTCCGAGATCAAAAAATTATTTAAGGATGGAATAACCGATGAGGAGCTGAGCACGGCTAAAAACCGTATGCTTGGACTTCTTCCTTTCTATGTCGAAACACCTGATGATGTTGCAAAAACAGCTTATGATTTAATAAGAGAAAAGAAAGCTCTTAATTACTTTGATAAAAAAAATGAAAGAATCCTTTCAGTTACAAAAGAGGATGTTATCAAAGTTGCCAGAAAGTACTTTACTCTTGAAAACTTCATCATTGTTGTTGATGGTCCGATTGAACAGAACTATCTGGACGGTTTAATAGAAGAATTATAATAATTAAATCCCAATACAAATACCGCCGCCCTAAGGCGGCGAACACAACAGAGAAAATTTCATACGGAGATTGGAATGAAAAACAAAGTTCGCTTAACATTACAATTTATAATTTTAGGTCTCCTTGGATATGTTGCCATCAGACCGGCTTTAGATAATTCATACTCTGCTGACTTTGAAGCATACTGCCCCTTTGGAGGCATATCTTCTTTCTTCAGTAAATTAAACCTGGGAACTATGTCCTGTAACATGAGTGAAGTACAGGTATTTCTTGGTTTAGGCTTAATTGTTACAGTGATTCTGGCGGGGAAGTTGTTCTGCAGCCACCTTTGCCCAATCGGTACAGTAACCGAGTGGCTTGGAAGAATCGGAAACAAGTTCAGGCTAAGAAAAGAAATGCCGAAAGTACTGGATCGTGCATTCCGTTCACTTAAATATATCCTTCTGTTCATTACAATATACTACACAATGACGGCAAGCGAATTATTCTGCAAAGAGTTTGATCCTTACTTCGCTTCAGTAAATTTATTCGGAAACCCCGACAATGTTTTATATTATGCGATCCCTGCTTTCATAATTGTAATTCTTGGTAGTGTGTTTTTCAGACTGTTCTGGTGTAAATATCTTTGTCCTCTTGGTGCGATGAGCAATATTTTTATGAACGCGATTGGAGCAGGAAGCGTGATCTTATTGTTTATAATTTTGAATGCTGCGGGTGCTGAATTAAGTCTGGTATGGCTGCTTGGCGGGTTGGTTTTTGCCGGGTTGTTGAACGAATTAGGTTTTATGAAGAGCTCTTTGAATCCAATGCCAAAAATTACAAGAGATGAGTTCAAATGCACCAGCTGCGGTTTATGCGACAAAAAATGTCCCCAGGGAATTAAGATTTCCGAAATGGAAAAAGTTGATCATATCGATTGTACATTATGTACTGACTGCGTTTACTCATGCTCTAAGAATGCATTGACTGTTAACCGGAAAAAGAATCTTAAGTATCTGGCTCCTGCTGCTACAGTTATCCTTGTTCTGCTGAGTTTAGGTGCTTCCAGTGAATTTGAATTTGCAACACTCTCAGAGAAGTGGGGCAATTATGCTTCTTTAACTAATGTTGAGGTGTATGAGCAGTCCGGTCTGAAGAATGTTAAGTGCTTTGGCAGCGCGTCTTCCTTAAAAGGGAAGCTTGAAACTGTTGATGGAATTGTGGGATTAGATGCTTTCGCCAGATCACATACAGTAAAGATCTATTATAATCCTGCTGTTATTTCAGAGAAAAAAGTAAAGGCTTCATTATTCACTTCAACAAAGATGGAAGTGAGAAAGATAAAAGATCCATCCCTGCAATCATTAACAGTGTGGGAGGTTGGAATCTTCAGATTATTTGATCTTATAGATTTTAATAATCTTTTCTATGCTCTAAGAGGCGATGAAGGTGTTTATGGATTTGAAACCCATTATGGCGAACCTGTTTTAGTGAAAATATATTTTGATCCTGCAAAAACGAATCCTGCCAGAATGAAAGAGGAGATTGAACAGGAAAAAGTTATGGCAAAGAAACCAACCGGAGAAGTTGAAGTAGAACTGGACTTCAGTGCTGCAGATATCGGAAAAGTTACCGGTACAGTTACTCCTGCAGAATACAACAAAGTCATTTTCAAAGATTATGACAGAATGTTCAATCATTATACAGACTATAAACCGGAAGAACTTTCAGCTTTCATATTCCCGATGCCGCAGGCTGGAGTTCCGATTTTCAGAAGACAGTTCGGGGCATTAACAAGTCACCTCTCTGCCGATGATGGGATTGTTCGTTTTTCAACAAGGTATTTTGACGGACCGAGCGGAATAATTTACTTCAATCCAAAAACCACAAGCATTGAGAAAATAAAGGCTGCATTGGTTGAAGATAACCTTACTATTTTCCTGAATGATACGGAGACCAAGGATATTAAGAATCCTTTTAATAAACTCAACCTGAATGGTAAAATAGTATCAGCCGCTGAGTTGTCAATAGATGAAGAATTAGAAACATTATAAAACAGGAGCTTTTACCTCTCTCCATCGGCGATAATGATGGAGAGAGGAGGCTTTGTTCAACTGCCATCAATCTTTCATTATCAAACTATCAGAGCGCGTAATCATGTCTGAACTGGAATTATACTTTAATCAATACAGAAAAAAAATAATAGGGATAGATAAAACCTTCAAATCGCCTTATGGTACAAGGAAAATTATTTATGCGGATTGGGTTGCCAGCGGAAGGCTTTATGGACCTATAGAGACAAAGATGCTGGACCTGTTTGGACCATTTGTTGGTAATACCCATACTGAATCGAGCATAACAGGAACAGTTATGACTCAGGCTTACCAGGAAGCTCACAGAATATTAAAGAATCATGTAAATGCATCCGCAGAGGATGTCATTATTACTGCCGGTTCAGGAATGACCGGCCTTATAAATAAGTTTCAGCGAATACTTGGATTAACAGTTCCTGAGCAGTTAAAAGATTTTGTTAATATTCCGAAGGAGTTAAAACCTGTAGTGTTTATAAGTCATATGGAGCATCATTCTAATCATACCTCCTGGCTTGAAACACTGGCAGACGTTGTCATTATTGAACCGGATGACAGAGGGATGGTTAGTCCTGAAAATCTCGAATCTGCTTTGAAAAAATATAAGAATAGAAAATTAAAGATCGGCTCGTTCACTGCATGCTCTAATGTGACAGGAATCCAGACCCCATATCATGCCATGGCAAAGCTGATGCATGAAAACAATGGGGTATGTTTTATAGATTTTGCTGCTTCTGCACCTTACGTGGAAATCAATATGCATCCGGCAGATCCGCTTGAAGCACTGGATGCAATTTTCTTTTCGCCGCATAAGTTTTTAGGAGGACCCGGCACTCCCGGAGTTCTTATATTCAACTCTGAACTTTATAAAAGAAAAGTTCCTGATCAGCCCGGGGGAGGTACTGTTGACTGGACGAATCCCTGGGGCGAACACAAGTTTATTAACAATATAGAATTAAGAGAAGACGGCGGTACTCCGGGATTTCTTCAAGCGATCAAAGCAGCTTTATGTATTTTGCTTAAATCAGAAATGAATGTTAATCAAATTAATTTGAGAGAAAAAGAACTCCTGAAAAAAGCATTTAATGAATTATCCAAAATTCCAAAGCTGAATATACTGGCCCGGGAGCAGGAGGAGCGCCTGGGAATAATATCATTTTATGTTGAGAATATTCACTATAATTTGTTGGTAAAACTCCTTAATGACCGCTTCGGGATTCAGGTACGCGGCGGATGTACATGCGCGGGAACATACGGGCATTATTTACTGCATGTAGATCCGACCAGATCAAGAAAAATTACCGAAAAAATAAATAAGGGGGATTTTTCCGAAAAACCAGGATGGGTGAGATTATCCCTTCACCCGGTAATGACAGATGGTGAATTGGATTATATAACTTCAGCAATAAATCAGACCATTGAAAATGCTGAGCATTGGAGTAAAGATTATAAATACTCTTCATCTACAAATGAGTATTACAATATGCGGTGTGCAGAGTGGTCAGCTTCCTCACTCCTGTATTTATAGGACACTTTGCTTTCACTTCTTAGCTGTGTGGCTGCAGGAATGAATGCAAAGTTGAATGGCTGGCTTGACGAAGGGTAGATAGCCCGGCTTCGGAGCACACAATTCCCCCTTTTGAACCACAGATTCACAATTATCTGAACCGCAGATTCCAATATGATTCAGAGGATTAAAGACAGTGATTAAGAAATTTTTAGAAATCATCTTAATCATTCAAATCCCATGAATCTGTGGTTCAGACATTCAAAGATATGTCAGCCCTTCAGGCTGAACTGCTTCCCATTCAATCACCTGTTCGCTGTGGCGAATGCATTATTCAGCCATTGACAGATATGCCACTCCTAACGGAGTGGTGAGGGTATGTGGGGTACTTGCTGTGTTACAGATATGTTGCTCCTGACGGAGCAATTACATCACAGATTAAAATCTGTGCTACTTCCGCGCCTCCTTCCTTCGGGCTGAAGCCTGTGGGGTCTTGCCTAAACACTTCCCCTTGAAAAAAGAACATAAAAAAGGTTATATTTAAACAAAGATTATAAGGTATATGTTATGCCTGCAAAAAATAAAAAAAGAATTGTAAAAGAACCTCAGGTAGTCTATAGTAATAATAAGCCTGTTTCAGTCATAATCGATATTGATGAATATAATGAGATGCTTGAACGATTAGAGGATGTTGAAGACATTAAATATGTTGAGAGTTTAAAAAGCAAAAAATTAACCTTCAGAAAGTTTGACGAGTTCTTAGCCACAAGATAACTCGAATGTATACTATTTATATAGAACATGCGGCCGAAAAGGATTTAAATAAAATTCCCTCTGCACAATTCGATATTATTGTATCTAAAATAAAAGAGCTTGCAAATAACCCTCACCCTGCGGGTAATAAAAAATTGAAAGATTCCGATAAATTTTGGCGTATAAGAATTGGAGATTATAGAGTTATTTATGAAATTAATACGTCTGAAAAAGTTATAAAAATATTTAAAGTAAGGCATCGAAAAGATGCTTATAGATAAAACACATACCCGGTATTCTCCTTTTTTTATTCCCGTCACGATATCTTCGCGTTTAGCTGATCAAACACTTTCAGCGTTGTGAGGAGTGGGGAATCATGTTCCTGTGGTTTCACTCCAGGCTAAGATATGTCAGCCCTTCAGGCTGAACTGCTTCCCATTCAATCACCTGTTCGCTGTGGCGAACACTTCCGCGCCTCCTTCCGTCGGGCTGAAGCCCGCCGATTGTTGGGGGGACCGATCGTTCCATGGCTGCAGGCGATGCACTTCTGACCTCTGACTTCCGACATCCGACATCCGCCTCCCCCCTCCGATTTGGTGCTTACGATTTGGAATCGTTATAATATAGTATGCAGCAGAAGCGCAGAAGTCGGAGGACAGAGGTCGGACGGAAGATCGGAAGAGGAAAGACCTCCAAGGTTTTCCTAAACCTTGGAGGTCTGCTCCCGAGGGATCACGCCACCACCTGGGGCAAAATTTACTGTTGCTTCTTGTACAGTAATTTGGGAACGTTATTGATTAGGTGTCCCCCTAAAACCCAAACAATCATTAATTATCCATTCCATGTGACTGACTTTGCGGAGCTTTAAAAATCATAACCCTTTATAAGAATCTGGAAAACGGCATCCTCTTAAAATTAAATGCTCTGTTTACTTCAGGTAAGGAAAGAAGCGTAAAATTAAAAAAGAATATTTTCGCTTCTTTTGTTATTAAGGGTGCAGGCTTGCTTACGGGACTCCTTCTCGTACCAATGACGATCAATTATGTGAATCCTACCCGCTATGGTATATGGATCACTGTATTCTCTATTGTAAGCTGGCTTACTTTCCTTGACGCGGGACTCGGAAACGGACTCAAAAATAAATTTGCTGAAGCACTGGCTCTGAATGATCATGTAAAAGCACGTATATACGTCAGCACTACTTATGGTATACTTGCGCTGATTGTATCTGCTGTTCTTATTCTCTTCACAGTTGTAAATCCTTTTCTTAACTGGAGCGGATTGTTAAACGCTCCGCAGTCGTTAAGAGATGAATTAAATTTTGTAGTATTAATTGTAATTGCGTTATTCTGTATAAGATTTGTTCTTCAGCTGATTGGTATTATATTAACCGCCGATCAGAAACCCGCGTATAATAACCTGTTCAGCTTACTGAGTAATTTAATTTCACTGGCAGTCATTTATGTACTTACTCTGATAAGCCGGGGGTCGCTGCTGTATCTTGCACTTGCGGTATCACTTGCACCAATCGCTGTCTACGCTGCAGCGAGTTTTTATTTCTTCAGGGGCAGCTATAAGAAATTCAGACCTTCCCTTAGGTATGTGAAATTTAAATACTCCGGTGAGCTGATGAACCTTGGATTCAGGTTTTTTATAATCCAGATTTCCTCCATCGTGCTGTTCACTACTGATAGTCTTATCATCACTCATCTTTTTGGTCCCGCTGAAGTAACAAATTATAATATCGCGTTCAGATATTTTTCTATATTCGTTTTGATGTTTACTATAATTGCCGCTCCCTTCTGGCCGGCATTTACCGAGGCTTATATTAAACAGGATTTTATTTGGATAAAAAAGGTAGTTAATAAGCTTGCTGCACTATGGCTCGCAATGATTGCGTTGATTATAATCGCTGTGGCCGCAGCCCCTTTAGTATACAGGTTATGGATCGGTGAGGAAATTCAGATACCCGTGCTGCTGTCAGTCAATATGGGGATTTATACTGTTGTATATACTTGGACGTATATTTTTGTGACATTCCTGAACGGCATCGGGAAAATAAAATTGCAGTACATGAATTCAATCCTGATTACTGTTATCAATATTCCTCTTTCAATACTGCTCGCGAAGTCATTCGGGTTGAACAGCGCGGGAGTAATACTTGCAACTTCAATTTGTGTGGGGATAGGCGCGGTATGGACACCAATACAGTATCTTAAGATAATGCGTGGAACAGCAAAGGGTCTTTGGAACAAATAGCCCAGGGCTTTAGAGGCCGTGTGAAAATTACTTAGTGAATCTTTGAGTCTTTGTGACTTTGTGGCAATGCTTTAAAAAACGCATAAAAACAATAGCCACGAAGACACAAAGGCACGAAGAAGCACAAAGAAACACAATATTCACACAGCCTCTTTAGCCCTGGGAATGAGAAAGTCCCTCGAATGTATTTGGGGATTTATCTCAATGCTGTCAATTTAAGGTTTTTTAGGCTGATATATTTCCCCTTTCAGGGGAAGGAAGATGACAAATTCCAATTTTCAAGATTACAAAATTAATTCAATATCTGAATTAAAAAATGAAAACAGGTGATGGTTTGTCTCTTTTGCCTGAAAGGCAAATATATATCAGCCCCGGGTTGATGGCGCAAGCCATCTACCCGGGGTAAACGTTCCCACCCACAGCACGACCCTGAAAGGGTCGGATATTCCAAAAAGATATTTCTCCCCTGCAAGGAGAGGAGGTGTCCGGTATTTATCTTTTCCCAGGGCGTCGCCCTGGGCTGATATATGTAAGTCTTTCAGCCTCCCCGGATTTATCCCTCTCGTAAATTTTAAATAGTTGTTGCGGGCTAAAGCCTGCGGATTGTGTGTTGTTTGTTTTCCCAGCGCAAAAGCGCTGGGCTAGTCAACGCTGGGGCTATTTACATCTGGGCTAAGATATCTATGCTTCAATTATTAAAAATCATCAAAAGAATTCTCGTTCAGTATTATACCAATATCAGATTGGGAAAGGCCTTTGACTGCCATGTGCATCATACTGTTCAGCTCAGCTGTGACTCATATGATGATATTGAACTGGCAAAGAATGTGTACATCGGAGCTTATACGATTTTGTCTCTGAAGAATTATCCCGGACGCGATAACACACATCTTAAGATTGGTGAGGACACTTACATCGGTGAGCTTAATAATATCAGGGCTTCGGGGGGGACAATCATGATCGGCAGGAAGTGCCTGATCTCCCAGAATGTCAATATGATCGCCGCAAATCATCTCACAGGAAAATACTTATACATAAAAGAGCAGGAATGGGATACCACCAAAAATTATATCGTAATTGAAGATGATGTGTGGGTGGGCTGCGGTTCAATTATTTTAGCGGGGGTAAAAATTGGTAAAGGCGCAGTAATAGGCGCAGGCAGTGTGGTAACTAAAGATGTTCCTGAATATGCTGTTGTTACAGGTAACCCCGCGAGAGTAATTAAGGAACGGGTATGAAGATCCACTTATTTTCCACATATGACGGTATGGGCGGTGCTGCGGTTTCTTTTTTAAGATTAGCAAAGGCACTGCATAAGTTTCCGGTGGAAGTTGAATGCACTGTTCAGAGAAAATATACTGATCATGATTTTGTTAACAGTCCCTCATCCGTCACTCATAAATTCATTTCACGGGTAACCCCTAAACTGGAATATTCATTACTGAAGATGAAATATAGTAACATGAGGAAGTCGGCTTTTTCAACCTCAATGGTTATCAATAATAAAAAGTTATTCGGAAATATTTCCGCTGATATTATTCATCTGCATTGGACGGGACACGGACTACTGAATATCGCACAACTAAAGAAACTGAATAAACCGGTCGTGCTCACTCTGCATGATATGTCCCCCTTTACAGGCGGCTGTTATTATTCGGGAGACTGCGTGCGCTACATGGAAAACTGCGGTAAGTGTCACATTCTTAATTCAGATAACGAAAGAGATCTGAGCAGATTTGTAATTGAAAGTAAATTAAAAAGCTGGAAAGATATTGATCTCACAGTGATTGCTCCCGGTAACTGGATGGCGGTTAACGCCATGCGGAGCAGTGTGTTTAAAAATAAAAAGATTGTAGCAATTCCATACTGCATCAACACGAATATATTCCAGCCTGTAAATAAATGCGAGGCGAGAAAGATCCTGAATCTTCCGCAGGATAAAAGAATTCTCCTGTTCGGTGCTGTCGCAGGTACAGCCGATCCCCGCAAAGGTTTTGGCATGTTAAAGAGTTCACTGGAATTTCTGAAGCAGTTCCGCTCTGATATTCATGTAGCGGTTTTCGGTCAGAGCGGATCAGATAAACAGCTGACAGTTTTTCCTGAGAGTTTCCTGGGAGTTATAAAAGATGAATACACGCTGGCTTTGATTTATTCAGCGGCGGATCTTTTTCTGATGCCCTCAAGAGAGGATAATTTACCTAATACAATAATTGAATCGCTGTCATGCGGAACTCCGGTCGCTGCATATAAAACCGGAGGCATACCTGATCTGATCACACACCGTAAAAACGGCTTCCTTGCACAGCCGTTCAATACTGAAGAGTTTGCCGAAGGAATTAGATATTTACTGGAGGATGAAGAAAGATTACTGGCTATGCAGGATAAGGCAAGAAAAACCGCGGTTGAGAATCATGCTGAGGATATAATCGCGAAGAAGCACATCAATCTATATAATGAAATTCTGAGCAGATAAAATGACGGCATGGTACAATATACCGGTTATTGAAGAGCAGAAGGCAAGCAGGGTGGATTACCTGATAATTCTGTTTCTGATATGCTGTTCCGGATTTCCGACATTTATTTTCACCACAACATATTCATTGTCCGTTCTTTTCTTATTAGCTTCTTTTTATTTTATACATACAAAGCAGAGAGTGGATAAATATTTTACGCGCACCATTATATTACTGCTTGTGATAACCATAGCGCATTTTTTCCAGTTTGATTACCTGGCTCTTGAATCAATGGTAAGCCTTCTGATAATATTTATCAGTTCATATTTCATCATAAAGATCTTCAGAATGCAATTCCTTTTTATCTACGTAAGATTAATGGTGATCATCACTGTTCTTAGTTTCTTCTTTTATCTTATAATCCTTTTGTCCCCGGAAATAACAGAATTTATAATTACAAAAATAGCACCTGTATTCCAGGTTTCGACAGGCACTTTCTTCGATCATCCGCCCACAATACTCGTTTATGTTTTTAACTATTATGATGAAGGAACAGGTTTGTACAGAAACTCGGGTCCTTTCTGGGAGCCTGGGGCGTTCGGGGGATTCCTGGTAATTGCGCTGATTTTCAACCTGCTCATTGAGCGGAAAGTGTTCTCAAAAAGATCTATTATATTAATCCTTGGGATCATAACTACATTTTCAACTACAAGTTACATCGCGCTCAGCCTGCTGCTATTTTTCTATGCCACGATCAGGACATCCTTTATTACAAAGATGGTTTTGATACCCATATTCCTTGCAGGCATTTTATATTTATATGACGAGCTTCCTTTCCTGGGTGAAAAGATTGACCTGCAGTATTCAAGCTTATCTACAAGCAGTGTAGATTATCAGCAGAGGACGAGATTTGTAAGCGCGATGCTTGATATGTATGATTTTATGGAGTATCCTGTGTGGGGACGCGGTAAGTCAGACGTGACCAGGTTTACAGGTTATGCTTCATATGCCGGTGAACTGAAGCACAGGAATAACGGGTTGACAGATTTTCTTGCGCAGTATGGAAGCTTTGGATTTATTTTCTTCTTCGGGACCCTGCTGGTTTCATTATCAAAGCTGTCGAAATATTTCTTTGCACATAAGTCCTATGCAGTCTTCCTCCTGCTGATCATTCTGGCAATCGGATTTTCAGAGAAGTACTACAACCGTCCTTTATTTGTATGCCTGCCATTCCTTTTTATAATCTTTATTAAATCCAAAAAGCATGACGGAATCCCGAATCTTTATAAGCATTCCTGTTCATAACAGGATAGAACTTACTCTCAGCTGCCTGAAAAGTATTTATGAGCAGGACTATAAGCATTTCCAGGTGATCATCTGCGATGACGGGTCGACTGATAACAGCGCGTCTGTTATAAAGAAAAATTATCCCGATACTGTAGTACTGGAGGGGGATGGGAATTTGTGGTGGACGGGCGGTATCAACTTGTGTATAGGCAAAGCGTTGGAGCTGGCGCATGATGAAGATTATATCTACACGCTGAACAATGATACAGTTTTACAGAAGGATACTTTAACATCACTTATGAGTCACAGTTCAGGTGATATGATCATATCTTCAATTAATGTATTTCATAATGAGCCTCACAGAATTGAGCGTTCAGCTTTTATTGAGTCGAAGTTAACCAGGAGATTAGTATCGGTTAGCAGGTGGGGTGAGCCGGTGGGCGGAAGAACCGGCATAATGCCGGTTAGTACATGTTCAGGTAAAGGCGTTCTGATCCCGGTGAATATTTTCAGGAAGATCGGATTATACAACCAGGCGAAGCTGCCGCATTACCATGCGGATATTGAATTTGTGTACAGGGCAAAGCAGAATGGATGGAAGGTGATGATGTCATTTGATTCAAAGGTGTTATCGCATCAGGAATTGTCAGGTTTGGGTACCGTAACCTCGAGTCCTGATGTAAAAGAATTTGCGCGAAGTTTTTTCAATATAAGATCCACCCACCATTTAAGATCATTGGTAAATTATCATCACCTCATTTATAAGAAAATGGCGTGGATATACCTGCCGATTAATATTACATATATAATGCTGGGATTCATAAAACGGTATGTATCACACACGCATAGCCCGGGGCTTTAGAGCCTGTGTGAATATTGAGTTTTTTTGTGTTTCTTTGTGTTTCTTAGTGCCTTTGTGTCTTCGTGGCTATTGTTTTTTATGCGGTTTCTAAAGCATTGCCACAAAGTCACAAAGACACAAAGATTCACTAAGTAATTTTCACACGGCCTCTTTAGCCCTGGGAAAATGGATCCCAAAAAAAACCTTGGGGATTTATCCCCCGTAATATTTTTGCGGGCTAAAGCCCGCGGGTTGTGGGGCGTTTGTTTTCCCAGCGCTAAAACGCTGGGCTAGGTATCACCCAAAATTCCGACTCCGGATAAACATTTTTGTTCATTTGCATTATGTGCAACCCAGCGGGAAGCCGACGGCTCTCTACGAAAGATGTGGGGCGTTTGTTTTCCCAGCTCTAAAGCGCTGGGCTAAATTCGCTTTTTTTATTCGTGAAATCTGTTTGTGCCGTGAAGTTGAGAATTGGACGTTCTTAAACATGCTGTAATAAAGATGATACAATTGCTAAGATTTAGGAATGAAGTATCGGTAAGGAAGTCCTGACAGACTTACCAAACCACTCTACG
>Ga0196971_1000268_pt1 | contig 47056 bp, 47 predicted proteins | sample S1v_1013CmetaG_FD_148660 | JGI IMG/M metagenome (GOLD analysis project Ga0196971, IMG submission 148660) | Soil microbial communities from Anza Borrego desert, Southern California, United States - S1+v_10-13C | ecosystem: Environmental > Terrestrial > Soil > Desert | place: USA: California... | reverse complement strand
GCCATTGCCCCCGTACGCCCCCGAACTGAATCCGGTCGAGCATCTCTGGGACGAATTGCGGGAGAAGTCTTTTCACAACCGGGTCTTTGACAGCCTTGATGCTTTGGAAGACCACTTGGAGCACGCCTTGCGAGATCTCGAAAACGATCCCGCACGCGTCTATTCCATCACCGCCTGGTCTTGGATTGTTAATGCACTATAGATTGAAAAATGGAATCAAACCATAGGTTCACCAGATTGGCCAACGGGCGCTTGTCCGGCTTTTCCGGTCGCCATTCCGGTTGCTGGATGACCTTTCCTTGAATGAATCGCTCAAACTGGAGCGCTTCGACTTTGTGTAATAGCTCCCCCGAGCAAGATGACGATGCCGTCGCTATTGTTCTGGAGCTTATAGCGGTAGCCCAATAGCTTCCCCATCTTGGCCACATGGAAGCGGCCGTACGCGGGATAATGGACCTCGAAGGTCTTGTGCTCGATGGTGTCTTCGATCTCCTCGGCCTTGAGGGTGCCCGAATAGAGCTGCCGGACCGTGTCGATTGAGCAGCCGCAGAACAACAGCTTCGAATAGTCCACCAGCCTCGGCTCCCCGATCAGCACACGCCCCTTGGGGGTCGGTCTCGCCCTATTACAAAGACTCCAAGGAATAGCGTTCCCAGAGGGTTTTCTTATGCAGTTTTTTAGTCATTTTTTGTTGTCCTTATAACGGTTTGAACACACAGACGCGTTCAAGTTCTTGGTTGTGACGTGTTACAGGCACGTCCCTAGGGGGCGGCCGCGCATGCGCGGCTTGGCCGCCCCTTCCCGGACATAGCGCTGGCCATCGTAAAGGCATTCCCACCGGCCCTGGTCAAAGATGCAGCCGGCTAAGGGGATGCGGCGGAGCGATAGCCGATTTTGAGGAGCACCACGCCCGAGATCCTGACCAGGACCACGGGCGGTTTCGTGCCGTCGGGGTTTGGAAGAGCCGCGCCGGCTTTTGAAAGCGGTCCCGAACTTTGCGGCACCGGATCGAGTGCAGGCGTTGGCGGCGGTGGAGACTTGTGGAGGGTGCTGTAGGCGAGGGCCTGATGTATAGTCGGGTTCCTTGCCCTGGACGTTGCCGCGCCTGGGGAAACAGTACCGGCATTCGTCAATGACGATCACCGCCCCGTCCGGGCAGTCCCACCACGCCAAGGGATCGTCGAAGGGTTACCAATGGACGAGGTTGAGCCCCGCGATCCCCCGCCCCTGGTTCATTGACCGCCGCCTTTTGGACGTACCAGATCGGGCGCTTCCCGGCGAATTCGCGATCAATTTCAGCGAAGGTAAACAAGGTTTTGCCGTGGTCCGGAAGCCCCATGACGAAGGTAATGGCCATTACTCCACCCCTTCGGCTTCTCGCGCCGTTTGCCGAATCTCCTGCCACTGGCGGACGAGGCCCAACACCGCCCCCACCAGAACAGCGGCAATGATTCCCGCGAAGAATCCGAGTCCCGTTCCGGCCCACAACATCGTTTCAAGCGACGCCTGCCACTCCGAAACAGAACCGCTGATTGTGATGGTGTCCATAGCCCCCCCTTAAGCCGAAAAACTGCTGCCACTGCCGCCACCGTTGTCGCGTGTCCGCCAGACGCTGTTGAGTTTCTCGCCCTGCTTAAATCCGGAGAGGACCGCCCGAAAGGCAATGGCCGAGAATATAACGTTGATCGCCTTATCGACTTCGAGAAAGCCGAGCATTTGAACGACCTAATTGTTTAGTCCCACCGTGTGCTGGAGTGGGTTGAACGTAAAGCGATCGGGTTCTTTTTGCCAGCATTTGATGATGTACTCATAGGGTGTGAGTCCTTGGTGTCTGGCGTCAATTATTTTGTCCGGTCGGCGACAATTACAATGGCTGGTTGAGCGGTTGGTCTTTTTATCGTTTCATCTGTTGCGTTTTGCGATAGCTTTCTCCTTCGATTTCGATGATGGACGCGTGATGGATGAGGCGGTCTATTGCGGCGACCGTCATGATGCTGTCCGGGAAGATGGCGTCCCATTGACTGAACGGCTGATTGGCGGTGATGATCAGGCTGCCGGATTCATAGCGGTGGGCGATAAATTCGAACAGGACCTGGGTTTCCGCATCGGTTTTCTTGACGTAGCCGATGTCGTCGATGATGAGGACGCGATATTTGTCCAGGCGGGTCATGGCGGTCATCAGATCGAGGTCACGCCTGGCCTGTTGCAGGCTTTGCACCAGGGCCGTGGCGCTGAAGGCTTTGACGCGGAGGCCTTGCTCCACCAGATGCAGCCCCAAGGCGGCGGCGATATGGGTTTTGCCGACGCCGGAGGGGCCGATAAGGACGACATTGTCGGCGCGCCGGGCCCAGTCGGTCTGCTCCCTGAGGTGGAGGATCTTCTGCTGAGTCGCCGGTTCCAGGAGTGCCGGGTTCAGGGTGGCGAAGCTTTTTCCGGTGGGGAGTTCGGCTTCCCGGGTCCAGCGTTGAACGCGTTTTTGATAGCGGTCGGCGACCTCTTTTTCCGCGCGGGCTTCGAGATAGCGGCCATGGCTCCAGCCGTGCGCCACGGCGTGTTCCTGCAAGGCCTGATAATGGCGCAGGAAGGCCGGTAGCTTGAGGTCTTTCAGCGACAAGGCAACACTCGGGCTCATTGCAGCCCCCCATGGGCCTGCGCCCACGGTCCCCTGAGCAGATGATCATAGTCGGTCAGGGCATGCTGAGCCGTTGAGGCCGTCGGCCGCTGGGCGGGCCGCAAATAGCGCGCCTGCAGAGTTTTCAGGGGCGGCAGGGGGCCGTGTTCGGCCTGGCGCAAGAGGTCGGTGGCCAATGGGTCTTGGCAATCGTAGTCATAGGCCAGACGCAGCACCCCGACCATCCATTTGCAGGCTTCACGGGGTTCCAGCTGTTGATCGATCAACTGCCAGAGGCGGCGGTAGCCGTCCGTGGGCAGCAGCTCGTCACGCAGTTGGGCGAAGCGAAACGCCTGGGGTTTGGCGGCGAGGACGTGGATCACGTGGCGATAATCGACCTGCCGGGCGCGGCCTTGACCGGGTGGGGGATAAGCCCGTGGTCAGGGAGAACACCCGCTTTTGGCCGACAAAGCCCTGCAACCGGTCGTGGTAGAGATGGATTTCAAGGCGTTCCCCGATCAGCGAGGCAGGCACCGTGTAGAGCACCTTTTTCACCTCGATGGTGCTCATGCGGGTGACCTTGACGCTGAGCCGGGTATAGTCGGTGAAACGCTGTGCCGGCAGCGTCTTTCGTTCATCTTCGAAGCGCGCCCGGCAATGCCGGTTGAGGCGATCGGCGACACGCTCGATGAACCGCCGGTACGCCTCCACATTCAGGAAGTCGTGGCTACCGCGTCGCTTCAGCGCCTGATCCAGGCGGCGCTTGAATGAGCCGTGAGCACATTCGATGGCGCCGTTTTCGTGGCTCACCCCCGGATTGTTTCGCGCCGGCTTCATGCGGTAGTGGGTACAGAGGGCCTCATAGTCCCGGGTCAGGGCGGTCTGCTCCGCCGTATTCACATAGGCCGCGCTCAGACTGTCGGTGCGATGGGTGGCCGGACAGCCCCCGGCCTGCTGCAACGCGTTCTGCAAACCGTCCGCCAAGGCCGAATAGCTTTCACCGCCCCGCACGACCTGCACATAGCGCCAGCCGCTGTAGGCGAGCCGGAATTGGTAAAGCAAATGCTCGAACGGCTGGCCTTGAAGGGTGATGGGACTATCCGGATGTGTGAAATCCGACAACCCCTGGTAGCCCGGCGGCACCGACTGCCGGAATATGACGGCGCGCTGAGGTCCGTGCACCGCCTTCCAGTGCTTGACCCGTCGCTGCAACGTCCGCAAGATCCGCTCCGGATACCGGCCCGGATACATCTCGTCCAAATGTTCCCACAAGGTCAACCCCGTCACATCCGGGGTTTGCTCCAACAAAGGGACACAGTCTTTGTCCCACACCGCGTCCAACGGATCTTGGCGGGTCCGCCAATGACGTGGCGCCTTGCGTGAATCTCATTCAGCGTTCTCGATGCGGCGGCCGGAGCGTTCCGAAATGTCCGCCTTCGCCGCGGCCGCTTCCTGGGTTAACCCTTGTCGACGACTTGTCATATAAACCTTCTCCTGTCGTTGAGTGATTCGAGCCCCCGGCACCTGATCCTCCATCATGTGAAGTCCCAATTGACGGGTGCCAGTGTCTCACTCAACCGGCCAAGATAGTTGTCGTTGACCGGACAGGTTAATTGTCGTCAAACATCCTTGGAGCGTTTTGAGCCGTTTGGCGAAGTTGTAGGCATTCAGGAAGCTGTAGAGATGCTCTTTTAGCTGCTGGTGGTTTTCGTAGTAGTAGCGTTTGACGGTGGCTTCTTTCAGGGTTCGGTTCATCCGTTCGACTTGGCCGTTGGTCCAAGGATGTGCCGGTTGGGTGAGGCGATGCTCGATGCCATTCTGCTCGTAGGCATAATCGAAAGCCTGGATCCGGTAGATGCCGTCGGGATTTTCAACCGCTGGCTTTTCTTTGACTGAGTGTCGGAAGTTGGCCAGCTCTGTGAACGGCGTGCCGTTATCCGTCAAGACCGGGTGTATCTTGTAGGGCACCGTCGCGATGAGGGTGCGCAGGAAGTTGGCGGCGATCCGGCGGGTTGCCTTCTCATGCAGCTCGGCAAAAGCAAACTTGCTGACCCGATCGATGGCCGCGAATAGATACAAGCGGCCTTCTTCCGTATGCACTTCGGCAATGTCGACATGGAAGTAGCCAAGCGGATATCTCTTAAACTTTTCCCTGGCAGGTTTGCTGCCTGCCATCTCCGGCAACCGGCTGATGCCATGGCGCTGAAAGCAGCGGTGCAATGCAGAGCGGGTCAGGTGTGGAACGCTGGCTTGCAGGGCATACAGGCAATCATCCAGCGGCAGCAGCGTGTATCTGCGAAACGCCCCACACAGGCCGCTTCCCCTCCGGGCGTCAGCACCGTGGAGCGCCGCTCTTTCGGTCCCATTGGTGCATCCTGCACAGAGTCATGCTTTTTCCACTTCGCGACCGTCTTCGGATTGATGCCGTAGCTCTCGGCAAGTTTGTTCAAGCTCGCTTGACTCTGTTGTATCACCCGACGCACCGCCGCTGTCGGGCGGGCGCTTCCATGCAGAACCTGTCCCATAAATCGTCCCTCCGTAGCTGAGCATACATTACTCCAGCACACGGTGGGACTAAACATGTAGGCCGGCGCGCTCCCGATCGCCGAGTAAACGTGACCCTTGATGAGATCCAGCCCGGGATCGAAACCTTGATTTGTCACAAACCCCATGCGCGCCGCCACGAGCCAGGCGAACCCCACAGATCAGGGGCGCGACATAGGAACCCCTGGTGCACATCGGCCCCATGGGAATGGCAAACGCAGAACCCATCGCGTTGAACGTGATGTTCGAAGGACATTCATTCTCGAACTCTTGACCGTCGGTCGAGATCGTCGGCAAGTTGGATGTTTTCGTTCTCCGGCCCCGGTTCGTTCTGGTTCACCCCTCCGGGCAACTCTGGCGGCTTTTTGATCTCGTCGAGCATTTCCTGCAGCTTGCCCTTCGTGTCCAATAGCATGTTTTCCCGTGCGTAATCGGTCGGCAGTTCCCCGGAGGTCGAGTTGTCAATGGAGGTATTGGTGCTGTACTGATAGGTGTAATTGATGATGTTCCCGGCATTGTTGAGGGTGGTCTCGTGGGTCGTGGTTGACGTCGTGCAGGTCTGTGGATCTTGTCCCTGAGTCTTTTGCTGCAGTGAGCTTGCCCGGGAATTTCGGATACCGAAGTAGTGATTGATACTTGAACTACTGGAGGTTTGAAATGATGAAGATTCCAACGGCAAGAGTTTGACGACGTAGCAAATGGAGCTCTCTCGTCTGCGAGCGGAAAACCTGCAGTTGAAGATGGAATTGGAAATCGTAAAAAAGCGGCGGCGTATTTCCCGAAGGAGTCGCTGTGAGATACGCCTGGCTGGTGGATCAACGCGACTCGTATCCGCTGGAAAGGCTCTGTGCGGCCCTGAATGTCAGTCCCAGTGGTTATGCGGCCTGGAAACAAGGCGGCAGGCGGAGTAAGCGGTTGAGCGATGTTCAGCTCCTCACGCTGATCCGGGCCATCCACGAGGAGTCCAAGGGCAGTTATGGCTGGCCGCGCGTCTGGAAAGAACTGCGGGAGAATGGCTCGCCGGCCAGCAAGGAACGAGTCTGCAAGCTGATGCAGGCGAACGTGATTCGAGCCCGCCACAAACGGCGCTACAAGGCGACAACGGATTCGAAGCACCATCTCCCTGTAGCACCCAACCGGCTGGATCGCCACTTTGCGACAGAGCGTCCCGATCAAGTGTGGACCGCGGATATCACCTATGTGCCGACCACCGAAGGCTGGTTGTATCTGGCAGTGGTGATGGATCTGCACACCCGGATGATCATGGATTGGGCGATGGGGGAGCGCATCACCCAGGAGCTTGTCATCCATGCTCTCAGGATGGCTTGGTTCCGCCGCAAGCCGTCAGCGGGGGTCATGCATCATTCCGATCGGGGCAGCCAGTATTGCAGTGCGGCCTATCAGGCGCTGCTGAAACAATACGGTATGCGGGTATCCAGGAGTCGGAAGGGCGATTGTTGGGATAGTGCGCCGATGGAGAGTTTCTTCAACGGCCTGAAGAACGAGCGCACGCATCACCGGCGCTATGCCAGCCGGGAAGAAGCCCGTGAGGATACGTTCGAATACATTGAGTTGTTTTACAATCGGAGACGCCGCCACTCGGCGCTGGGATACCAGAGTCCGGCGACCTATTACCAGAACTGCTTGACCCAGCAACGGCGGGCAGCCTAAGCGTTTGGTATCGGTAAAACCCGGGCAAGCTTAGGCTTATGAGATATTGCGCCTTCACTAGTGCCATTATTTACTTGACATCCTCGGGCGATAGCCGTCTTGCGGCATGACTGCATGATTGAGGCAAAAGAAGCCGCTTTTAAAGGATGCTTTAAAGCATATCGGAGAGACGTCTTGCCACCCCCAACCAGGAGGAGATAGATTGGAGAGCCTACGTAGACGCCACAAAAGGCGAGCGTGTTGGAGCTGCACAAAGCAAACGTTAGGGCGTCTCAACTATCTTCCAACACCGATTCCGGAAAACTGAATACCGACGGCAATCCAAGATCGACACTATAGTGCCGCCGCTTGCTTGATATCGCGGCCGGAAGCTTCATTTCTAGCTATACCGGCCACGAGACCAAATATCGTCGCTGACTACATCGACTACTCAGCCGTTTTAAAGAATGGATCGCCGCACAGCGCTTGTTGGTTTCATTCCTTAAAACTCGGCTACATCAACATATATATTAAATATAGCCTTTTAACACTACTCTAGATTAGCGTGCCTTGTCCGCATCTCTTCTTCCGGAATCCCTTTCTCGTGAATGATATGGGATATCGTAGCTTCCAAAAAGATTAATGTCGATAACTCAAATGTCGTGCCCATCGGCATGCCAACAACTTTACCATACTGTTCCGCGGTACCAATCTGGCATACGAAATCAGCCATATCGCCAATTGTTGAGCTGCTCTTCGTGGACAGCAAAGCGACTTCAGCGCCTTGTTCCTTAGCGCGCTTGGTGAATGCAATCATCGTCTCCGTTTCTCCGGAGCCTGAGATCACGATAAATAAATCACCCCTCCGAATACTCGGGGTAACGATCTCACCAACAACATATGCATCATAACCGCCATGCATCAGGCGCATTGCAAAAAATCTTGCAACCAGTCCTGATCGGCCGGCACCGGTCACAAAAATACGCGATGCCTTATCAAGCATGAGGGTTAATTTTTCATCATAGGTCGGATCTGTAGCTTCTAAAACGCCTGAAATCTTTTCTATGATCAGTTTCTGATGCATATTACGCCCCTATGCAGCGCTAGCGAGCTCGCAAATCTCACGTGCGGCATCAGCAGGCGAAGCTGCACCATAGATTGCGGCGCCAACGACAACAATGTTTGCTCCAGCTCGCGCGACTTGCTGAACCGTCGATTGCTTAATTCCGCCGGCAACAGAGATTCTGACGGGCAGGTTTAGTCTAGCCACGCTTTGCAAATCGGCAAACGGGGTCTGACCCGCGGCCTGGGCATCAAGACCCGTGTGAACGCCAATAATATGGGCACCTAGCTTAGCGGACTCTCTAGCACATCCTATTTTATCCGGCACATTAATGAGATCGACCTGCACTTCTGCATTGTGTGCGTTCGCTGCCTTAATGACTCCCGCAATAGTTGGAAGGCCAGACACTCCGAGAACCGTACAGATATCAGCACCTGCCGCGTAGAAAGGTGTTGCTTCGTACTCGCCGGCGTCCATTGTCTTAAGATCGACTAAAATCAGTTTGCTTGGGAATTTTTTCCTCAATTCTTTAACCAGACCAACCCCATTATGTTTAATACACGGAGTTCCGATTTCAAAAATATCGACATAAGGGGCTGCAAGGCCAGCAAGCTTTAAGGTTTGGTTGACGTCCAAAGAATCTAATGCCAATTGTATTAATGGTCTTGCCATGATGCGTGCTCCAATTGTTATAGTTGGTTAGATACTTATTAATGCATTCTTTAAACGCATTATTTGTTAACTCTAAAGTAGAACCGGGATAGGTGTCAACGCTTCTCTGTCGCTCTTTTATGTCATCGACAGCACGTCAGCTCATGAATAGCATATGTGATTTCAATGCCTTGCGCGGGAACAATAAGCAGCTAGTGACGATGAACTAAAACCACCGGACCATTTGAGTCAGCACAGAAAGGATGACTCTACTAGCTTTTGCTTCCGATACGCGTCCAAGCCTAGTTTTTGAAGAACCTATCAATTTCGGCTAACGTAGCCATTTACTTTATAGTCGTTTATATGTTTTTCAGGTACTTAGCCACGCCGGTTTCGGCTGCCGCTACTTTGGTAGGTGCGGGCAGGTTCTTCAGGTACTTAGCTACACCAGTCTCGGCTGCTGCTGCCGCTGCTTTTGCGGATGCTGGCAGGTTTTTCATGTACTTAGCCACGCCAGTTTCGGCTGTCGGTCCTTCTGAAACCACGATGGAATTGTGCTGAACCGTCTGAACCTTAGATCCAGATTGCTTGCTGCTCCAGAAGATGAAGCCAGCCAAGGCGAGAACGATTAAACCGATCGGATAATTTTCCACCAAAGGATTTTCGGCTTTGGCAGCCGGAGCACCAGAGCTAGACTGTTCAACCGATGATGCCGACGAGGTGGAGCTGTCCGCATCCGGTCTGGCCTCTATCGTCAATGCTCTTTCCTTCGCAGCTTCACTGTGCTTGGCGATTAAGTCAGCGTCCTGGGAAATAACTACCGGCTCAAAGTCTGCTGCTGGGTATTGTGATTCCGCCCCCGCCAACGGGCTGGCTAGCAGCAGCGCCGTAAATATAGCTTTCGTCAAATCGTGCTTTTTCACATCATTCTCCTAAAAATCGTAAGAAGTGGATGAAGACCCCGGCCAGTGTGGGCTGGATGGCCGCCCCTAACTTAGTATAAGGGGGCGCATCATCAAATGGAATATATAAGCCTCTTCCGATGCTCTAAGAGCTTTAAGGAGGTGCACTTTTCATGATGCGGCAGCCTGAACGCATCCACCACGAGCGTCAACCAAAATGATCATCTCTACGCCAGGGTTCCGACGCAGGATTCGCACACAACCAGCGGCGCATCCTAACCATCCTCGTAGCCGGCGCTGAGAAGGGCTTCCCGGCAAAATTCGGCAAGCTGCTCCATCCACCGACATCTTGCCTTACCGAATTGATCCACCAGATTGAGGGTATCCACACGGATCGAAGCTTCGCGTCGTAAGAATACCCTGGATTTCTGATCATACGGCAAGTCTTGGCGTGCATCGAGGCGCTTTGGACAATCGTGCGAAGATTGGAGATCTACGCACCAAGCGGCTGCGGCTAAGTCCTGGGCCAGTCCACCGATCCGGACGCTCCCAGCACTCGCGTCGAGATCGCCTTGCGGCGACTCCCGTGAAAATCGGCGCTTGCTAACCTGATTGTTTACGCCCGACGGATCGCTCTAAGCGTATTGCTGCGAAATTCCCAACCCAATTGAAAGCCGGATGCGGTTTCTACAACCGGCTATCATTACGTTAGACAATGCTCGGAACCCACTCTGACTAAACCTACCTCGGATTAAACCTGCGCGGATGCGCCCATCGAGTCCATCGCCAATTCGCTTTGAATCCAGACCAATCCAGGCGATTGAGCGTAGGCCACGCTCGCGGTCAGGATTTCCTGACATCTTCCTCGAAGACCTTAATGCTGTTCCGCTGATTAACGCAATGGCCCTTCTTGCGCGACTAAGCGTGCTTTTTTGGGCGGTATTTGTTGAAGGATGTTACTGGCCCGGAGAATCGACGCTGCGCGTCGCCACTAATGTTTGGTCTGGTTATGAGATGCTTTACGCCGCGCGGGAGTTGGGGCTTTACGACGAAGGCCGCATCCGATTGGTGGAGATGACTTCCGCTACCGAGGTGTCGCTGGCGCTGCAGAATGGTCTGGTAGAGGCGGGAACATTGACGCTTGACGAGGTGCTCGGCCTAAAGGCGAAAGGCGCCGATCTTCACGTAGTGCTAGTGTTCGACTATTCGGCCGGGGCCGACGTACTTCTGGCCCGACCCGGCATCCGCACCATTGATGAACTGAAACACCGGCGTGTTGGAGTCGAAAACACGGCGGTCGGAGCGGTTCTGTTAGACGCGGCATTGAGTTCCGTTAAGCTGGATCCCAAAGATATCGAAATTATTCATTTGACGGTCGACGAACATGAAAGCGCCTATCGAAACGGTTCCGTAGACGCGCTGGTTACGTTTGAGCCTACTAAATCCCGCTTATTCGAACTAGGTGCGAAGCCGCTGTTTGATAGCACAAAAATTCCGGGTCGAATTCTCGATGTTCTTGCAGTGCGTGCAGAAGCACTGCAAGAACATCGGCAGTCTTTGCGCAGCCTTGTTGATAGTTACTTTCAGGCCATGGCCGAGTGGCGGACTCATCCGGAACAAACGGCCGCTTTGATAGCGCCGAGAATGGCGCTTTCGCCTGCGGCTGTTCTTAAAACCTATCAGGAAATTCATCTCACGGGCCTGGAGGAAAACCGTAAGCTTTTGAGCAGCTCCAGGCCGATTCTGGACTCAACCGCCCGTGAACTGGCCAATTTTATGGTCTCACGGCGACTCCTGCCTTCTCACGTATCTTTCAATCAAATAGCCAACGATCAGTGGTTGCCCCGACTCGGCCCATAAAAACGATAAGAACGATTTCGCTGGCTCGATGGATTCCTGTCGTGCTCATCGGATCTATGAGCTTGTTTTGGGCCGCACTTTCTTTCGTCGAATATCAGTTATGGAATTCCCGTATCCGACAGGAGAGCAGCGAGACCGTGCGCGATGAGGTCATCCGGCTACAGCGCGTGATGGAACACCAAATTCTAGGGGGGAATTGGAGCGCTGCGGAGCAAGCGCTTACCTGGCTGGCCGTGAAGCCTCCATTTTCCGTGCTGGCGGCGCTGGATGAGGACGGGACCGTACTGCTAGCGACTCGGTTGGCGTGGAAGGGCCAGAACGGTAACAAGGTCTTGCCGGGTTTTGTTGCTCACGACGTGCGATCGGTACTTGAGAACGGCGCCCCGATGGTCCGATATACCGGCGACGGCAGGCATATCGTGGCATATGCGCCTTTGAGTCTAGCGGGCGAATCGGGCAGCCTCCGTTCGCTTCGCAAAGGCATCATCTTCGTTAATTACGACATGAGGTACGAACAAGCCTCATTCTGGGCCGATTTGTTGCAGCGAAGCGCGGTATTTGCGGCAGCGTCTCTTCTTCTGGCAGCTGCACTTTTCGTGCTGTTGCGCAAACTCGTTGTCCAACCTCTGTATCGTTTAGCCGAGACAGCCCAGCGCATCGAAGCCGGTGAACTTGGATCGGGCGCCATGTTGGCCGGCGAAGGTGAATTGGCGCAGCTTGGGAGGGCGTTCGACCGAATGAGCCTCACACTGGCTCAGAACATGCGACAGATCCAAGACCGGGAGCAAAACCTCGCCATCACTTTGCGTTCAATCGGCGACGCGGTCATAGCTACCGATCGTGGCGGTCGAATCCAGCGCATCAACAAAGTAGGCGAGCAGCTCACCGGCTGGACTGAGCAAGAGGCTTTAGGACGCAAGATTGACGACGTCTTTCACATTATTAATGCGAAAACCCGAGAGCCAGCGGAAGATCCGGTCACCCGAGTCTTAGAGAACGGTCATATTTTGGGCCTTGCGAATCACACGGTACTTGTCGCCCGGGACGGACAAGAGTACCAAATCGCCGACAGCGTCGCGCCGATCCGAGATGAACAGGGCTCAGTTCGAGGAGTCGTGCTCGTTTTCCGGGATGTTACCGAGGAGTACCACACACGCGAGGCATTGGAGTTCAAGCAATACAGTATCGATCACACCGGCGATGCGATCATGTGGATTAACCCCGAGGGGCACCTCGTCGACATCAATCAGGGGGCTTGTCGAATGTTGGGGTATGGCCGCGACGAATTGCTGGCCATGAAGATCAGTGATCTTTACTCCGGCGATGAGCGGGAGCCGTGGCCGAACACATGGTCGGCTGTTCGAGAAGATTCTCACTCGAAAGAGGAAACGGTCTATCAGGGAAAGAATGGGAAGATCATACCGGTCGAAGTCGCCTACAGCTATCTCACATACGATGAAGACGAATTTATTTGCGCCATCGCCCGTGATCTTACAGATCAAAAAAAGGTGGAACGGGCGCTTCGGGAGGAAAGCCTGCGCAATGCGCTTTTGCTTAAGACCGCCAGTGATGGAATCCATGTTTTGGACGCGTACGGTAACGTCCTTCAAGCCAGTGATGCCTTCTGCCGTATGCTGGGCTATTCGCCGGAGGAGATTGTTCGTCTGAATGTCAGAGATTGGGATGGCAAGTGGACTCAGCAGGAACTTCAGGAAAAAATCAGAGAATTGCTCGACAAAGCGGATGTGTTTGAAACGCTTCATCGCCGCAAGGACGGCTCAATGTTCGAGGTGGAAATCTGCGCCACCGGAGTGAAATTCGGGAATCAGCGGCTGTTGTATTGTTCGGCGCGAGACATTTCGCAGCGCAAGGCTGTAGAACGTGCGCTCCGCGAGAGCAAGGAACGCCTAAAACTAGCTTACCAGGGTGCGGATCTCGGCACTTGGCACTGGGACATCGGCACCGGCCAACTGGTGTTCGACGACCGTTGGGCAGAATTTCTCGGCTTCGAGGCGCATGAGGCGGAGCACCACATCTTCACGTGGAAAAAGCTTATCCATCCTGATGACTGGACTCAGGTGATGGATGCGCTGAACGCGCATATCGCCGGGGTCACGCCGACATTCGAAACCGAACATCGTCTCCGCACCAAATTCGGCGAGTGGATCTGGATTCTCGACAAAGGCAGAGTACTCGAATGGGACGCTGCCGGGAAACCATTGCGGGCAGCTGGCACTCACCTGGACATTACGGCTCGAAGGCATGCGGAAATGGCTTTGCGGGAGAGCGAATCGCGTTTCCGCGAATTAAGCGATGCGGCGCCGGTGCTCATCTGGATGTCGGATTCGGAAAATGGACGCCACTACTTCAATCGGGGCTGGTTGGAGTTTACCGGCCGCACGATAAGCCAGGAAATATCCTCCGGCTGGATGGAAGGCATTCACCCCGATGATCGCGGGCCCTACCTTAGAGCGTATAGAAAAGCATTCGAAGCCCAGCAGACCTTCCGTACCGAATACCGCTTACGTCGATACGACGGCGAGTTCCGTTGGTTATCCGACTCCGGCAAGCCACGTTTCGACGGACAGGACCGATTTCTCGGCTTTATCGGATCATGTATCGATATCACGGAGATGAAGCAAGCGGAATTGGAGCTTCGTCTGGCCGCTTCAACGTTCGAGGTCAACGAGGCAATCATCATTACCAATGCGATTGGCGTAATTCAGCGGGTAAACAATGCCTATTGCAAACTAACGGGATTTTCCCGGGATGAAGTAATTGGACAAGGCCCCGATATCATGAAATCGGACCGCCATGACGAAGCGTTTTATCGCACCATATGGCGAACACTCATCCGCGATGGATTTTGGCAGGGCGAAATCTGGAGTCGCCGAAAGTCCGGCGAAATTTGCCCACACTGGCTCTCGATTACGGCAGTAAAGAACGATTTAGGCAAAACGACGCATTATGTCGGTGCGTTCATCGACATCTCCATGCAGAAAGAGGCCGAACGGCAAATTCGGCAGTTGGCTTATTACGATACGCTCACCGGCCTGCCGAATCGGCGGCTTTTCTACGACAGGCTGAATCAGGCACTCACTTATGCGGCCCGCTGGGGCCAATACGGCGGTTTACTCTTCATTGACTTGGACCACTTCAAAATCCTTAATGACACGCTGGGTCACGACATAGGTGACGAGCTTTTGATTCAGGTCGCGAATGTTCTAACGAGCGCGGTGCGAGAGGAGGACACGGTAGCCCGTTTGGGCGGAGATGAATTCGTAATTGTGCTGGAGTGCCTAGGTGACGATAAGCCGGTCGCCACGCTCTCTGCCGAGCAGGTGGCGCAAAAATTGATCGGGACCTTGAAGAAACCCTTTCGACTTGCCGGACAGGAGCACCACGTTACCTTGAGTATTGGTGCGGTGCTGTTTCGCGACGACACGGAGCGTCCGGAAACGCTGCTCAAGCGAGCCGATGCGGCAATGTATGAAGCCAAAGCTGCCGGTCGAAACACCGCTTGTTTTTTCGATCCCCAGATGGAAGCCAGCATGGAGGCGCGCGTCGCGCTGTTGGGGGAGCTTCGAAAAGCACGAGCGAGCAATCAGCTTCAGTTGTATTGCCAGCCGCTGGTCAATGTCGAGCGCAAGCTTTCCGGCGGTGAAATTCTGTTGCGTTGGAATCATCCTACGCGGGGATGGATTGCACCGAGCGAGTTTATTCCCCTGGCCGAGGAAAGCGGTCTGATCGCCGAGATCGGTAATTGGGTTTTGAATGCTGCGTGTGAGCGAATTTCGCAGTGGGAGCGAGAAGGATTATTGTCACCGGATTTTTCCCTGGCGGTGAACATCAGTCCGCGGCAGTTCCGACAGCCGAATTTTTCCGCAGTTGTACGCGGCATCGTGCAGCGTGTCAGCGTGGCTCCGCAACGGTTGAAATTGGAGATCACGGAAGGGATGCTGATATCAAAACTCGACGATATCATCAGGACTCTGGACACCCTGAGGGAAGCCGGGCTGCGCTTCTCCCTCGACGATTTCGGTACCGGCTATTCATCTCTCTCGTATCTGCAGCGTCTACCGCTGGACCAACTCAAAATTGACCGCTCGTTCGTGTGCGATGCTCATGAAAATACCAATGATGCCGTCATTGTGGAAACCATTATCGCCATGGGACACCATATGGGCCTGGAGGTGGTTGCCGAAGGGGTGGAGACTGAAGCGCAGTTCGAGTTTCTCAAGGCGCGCGGATGTCAGTCTTTTCAGGGCTATCTATTCGGACGGCCAATGGACTTGAATGATTTCGAGCGGTGTCTTCGGGATGTGGCCGGATGTGTGACCCGGTCACAGCTTTCTTTAGTTTGATGTATTCGACTGACTTTTAAAGAGCGGACAAAAGCTCGTCGACCCGCCGTAAATCATCCTCGGTATCAACACCCGCCTCCGGCGCTTCCTCGACCGGCAAAACCAGAATACGTTCGCCCTGCCATAGAATACGCAATTGCTCCAATGCCTCGACGGCTTCCAGCCGGGACGGTGGCCAGCTCACGTAGCGGCGAAGAAAACCGGCCGAATAAGCATAAATGCCGATATGCCGGAGATACGGAAAGTTTTCCGGCAAGGATCTGTCAGCGTCGGCAAAACCGGCCCTATGCCAAGGAATGGGGGCCCGACTGAAATAAAGTGCGCAGCCGTTTTGATCGAGCACTGTCTTGACGGCGTTCGGGTCGAAGACTTCGCTGTGGCTTTTGATGGGTGCGGCAAGAGTCGCAACCTGCGCAATACACTGGTTCGCCAAGGCTGCGGCGAGCATCCTCACCAGTTTTGGCCGCATCAGAGGCTCATCGCCCTGCAGGTTGACGACGATTTCGTCATCCGCCCAACCCAGCTTATCCGCCACCTCGGCAATCCGTTCGGTGCCGCTGGCATGCTCCTTTCGGGTCATTACCGCACGCACGGGCAGATGATTTACCGCGTCGCGGATCCGTTCGTCGTCGGTGGCGACAATGACGTTGTCGCCAGCTTCTAAGGCGCGCTCGCAGACGTGGACGATCATCGGTCGTCCCGCCAAAGCCAGCAGAGGCTTGCCCGGCAGCCGGCTTGATCCGTAGCGCGCAGGAATGACGATGTTAAAAGACGGCATGGTATAGCCGCTACGACAGAGCGTCGTATTCTTCAAGGCTGATCTTTCGAGCCTCGTTTTCCAGCATCACCGGGATGTCATCGCGTATCGGATAGGCGAGTCGGTCTGCCTTGCAGATCAGTTCCTGCTGCTCCTTTTTGAAAATGAGTTCGCCTTTGCAGACGGGGCAGACCAGGATCTCAAGCAGTTTTCTGTCCATTACGTTTGGCCTTCAATAGGGTTAACAAATTCTCGCCGAATTCGGTCGGCAGCTTTGCTTCGACGGGCACATACCAGAAATTTTCCGCGCCAAAAGCACGGCACTTAACCGCATCTTTCTCGGTCATCACGATCGGTTGACCTTTAGCAAACTCCAAGTCTTCAGCTCGATACTCATGATGATCGGGAAATTCGCGGCCGTCGAACTCTAAACCGAAACTTCGAAGATGACTAAAAAACCGCTGCGGATTGCCGATCCCGGCGATTGCATAGAAAGCACGTCCGACAAAGGATTTCAGGGGCTTTCTCACGGTTTCGTCCTGAAGGTTCACTGCCACTTCGCCTTCCAGAGACATGGCGTATTCGCCAGGCGGAGCTTCACCCGAATACACTCGTAAATCCACCGATTTCAAGCGTTCTAGCGGCTCCCGCAGAGGCCCCGCCGGAAGACAGTGGCCGTTACCGAACCGCCGGGCACCGTCGATCACGGCGATTTCCAACTCGCGAGCCAAAGCATAGTGCTGTAAACCGTCATCGGAAACGATGATGTCACAGCAGGTTTTCTCGAGAAGTGCTTGAGCCGCTTCGGCGCGTTCGGGGAAAACAAATACCGGACAGCCGGTTCGGCGTGCGATGAGTAGCGGCTCATCGCCCACGGCACGCGCATCAGAGTCCGCCGAAACTTGACGCGGCCGCCGTCCGAGGGACGCCCCATAGCCGCGGCTGACAATACCCGGTTTAAATCCTTTCTCCTTCAGAAACTGAGCCAGCCAAATGACCAAAGGCGTCTTGCCGGTACCGCCGACTGTTAAATTGCCGACTACGATGATCGGAACTGGAAGGCGGCTGACTTTCTTAAAGCCATTCCGGTATGACCAGCAGCGAATCGTAACAACCTGGCGGAATACGATTTCGAGCGAAGTCAAAAATGGATTTGGACGCGATTTGCCGTACCACTCCCGCTGTAGCCAGGCGGTCAGTTGCTTCTTCACCTGACTCGATGGAAGGGTTAGGGATTCTCGACCGCTTCGCTCTTGGCGACGAAGGTCACATGGGTGAAACCGAGCTGGCTGGCTGCATCTAGAACGGTAATTACGGCTTGATGAGTGGTCTTTTGATCCGCGTTGATGACCAGCAACGGGTTTTTATCATCACCCGCTCCTTCCAGGATGGCTCTTTTCAGGGTTTCGATTTGCGTGTTGACCACCTGATGCTCGTTGACGAAATAACGCCCTTCCGCATCGATGACGACGTCAACGCCCTTTTCTTCACTTGCAGTTTGCCCTGTGGCCTCGGGTAACCGGATCTGCAGTGCGGCTTCACGGCTAAACGTGGTGGTCAATACCAGGAAGATCAACAGTACGATGAGTACGTCGATCATCGGAATCAGGTTAAGTTCGGGATAATCCCGACGCCGCGGGCGGAAATTCATTGCCGATTAGTCCTCTTCCTGGCTGCTGTAAAGGGTTTCGATCAGGCGGACGGCCTCTTCCTCCATGCGGACGGCGAAGTCGATCACACGGCCTTGGAAATACCGGTAGAAAATCAGGCTGGGGATGGCTACAGCCAATCCTGCCGCCGTAGCGATGAGAATTTCCGATATGCCACCGGCGAGCTTGGTGGGATTGCCGATGCCGCTTGCCATGGAAAACGTGGAGAAGACCTTGATCATGCCCAGGACACTACCCAGGAGACCGAGGTAAGGCGACACCGAGGCGATAGTGCCCAAGGTATTCAAGTATCGCTCCAAATCGTGTATTGCCTGGCGTCCGGCTTGTTCGATACTTTCCCTCACCACTTCGCGGCCTTGCGAATAGTTCGTGAGCCCCGCCGCAAGGATCGCACCGAGCGGGGAATTTACCCTTAATTTCCGAATATAGGCGCTATCGAGCAGATTTTTTCGGTATAAATTCCATACTTCCGGCACCAGTTGCGGAGGAATAATACGGTTTGCACGCAACGCCCAGAAGCGTTCCAAAATGATGGCTAAAGCCAGTATTGAACAGGCGATGATGGGCACCATGACCCAACCGCCCGCTTTAATGATTTCAAACACGGTCGATTATTCCCCACATTAGTCAGCCAATCATTTTAATCGATCGGCTTGAAACCGACAGCCCTTACATCAAGGATAGCAACCGGAATACCGATCAAGCGCCTTTATGATTTATACGCGCAAACTGTCGAAGATTGTTAAAGGCTTATAAATTTCCGGCGGCTAGAACACCATCACAAGGCTTCTACATCGATATTCGGAAGTTCAGCGCGAAAACTTCCGCGTTGCCAAACGATTTTTCCGATATCAAGCCAAGGCTGAGCGATATTCCTATGGCGCAGATCGTCTTCCCAATCCATGGGCACTCGCACTTCTTTCATTTTGACGAGAAATTCAGCGTTCGATAAATCCAGCCCGAGCTCGGTACCCCAAAACGCCGTAACCTTTTTCAAGAACTTACTCAAACGCTCCTGATTCATGTGAGAAGTCACAGCGACATTTGCCCACATCGACTGGACGCGGCCCCAATTCGGCGCCACCAGCCTGCCCTCCTCGTTTACAAACGGCAGCCATTGCTCGCGGCCTGCCTGGTCCTTGTAAGTTATGGCCAAGATATGATTGTAGCCGGCAAAATGATCGTGCATGTAAAGAGCATGGGGCGTTATCCCGAGAAAGGCATGGGAAAAATTGATGACCGAATTGCTGAGGTGATCGATTAATCGTCCGGCAGCGCCGATATCGCAGGCCTCTCCGCAGCGGTACAAGACGCCGTAATGAATCGTGCTGTTTAGTTGGAGCATCAGTATTACAACCAGGAACTTTGCAATACGCTGCACTCGTTGCCTGCCCGTCGCGGCATACCGTTCGTACCATTTCGCAAAAGGATGTTCATCCAACGGAAGCGGAACCGATGGGGCCGCACACGCCTCATTGCAGACCACGCGTTCTCGCTGATCCGCTATTTGGCGATAAACCCGGTTTCCCCAATGATAGATGCCCGGCAACCCCATAAACCAACCGACTGGTGAGGTATATCCCATGCTGACCAATATGCGGATATAAGTATCCAATCCGGAATACAAGCGCCGTTCGCCATCCAAAGCATAAAGATCCAGCAAAAGCTCGCTGTCAGGGATCGAATCGAGTTCTCGGTATTTTCGCGCGTAACTCTGTAAGCCCTTGAAGTCGATTGCTTTGAGAATGTCGAAGTGCTGGACAATGATTACGGTGCGGTTGCACAACGGGCATTGTTGATCATAGAAAACGGTGAGCTTCGGTTGCTCGAACCGGAAAACCTTCTTCAGATTACGCCACCAGCCAAAGGGAACCAGTAATAAATAATGGACCAGCATCCCGAAGCCGAATGGATATATATTGAGCGAAAGAATTATTCCGGTATGGAACAGCGTTCCGGTAACTAAAAGCGGAATACGAAAAGGACGGAACCAAAACAAAAATATAAACAAAAATTGGAAAACAATTATCGTGTAGCCGATAAACATCTCCAAAGTTTTTATATTCAATAATAGAGTCATGTCGATAGCCGACATGTAATAAGGCATCGTCGGCGGAAGCCACGGCCCCATCCCGTTACGCCAGAATTCAGATGAGAGTTTATGGATACCCGAGTCCAGATAGAGCAGTCCTAGGGATATGGCAAGCGGAAGATAATAGGCAAGAACGGACACTCGACCATGCGGTTCATACCGGCTCTCCAGTGTCGAATGCCTTAGTTTGAGCCGGAGATTATCCAGGGATAACCCGCGCTCTGTAGGCAAGAATATCAGCAGGAAACTCGATCCCGTCATCAACTGATCGAATCCTCCGTCAAAATCCTGCCACATGGGCGTGAAAACGACGAAAACTACCCAAAATATATAATTAGCGACCGCCGCCCTTCGGGTATGATAGCCCACGACCAGACACACTGCGACAGCGGCCCAAACAAGGAGGAAGAAGTGCAGTATGGGCGAGGCTCTATCGAGAAAGGGTACCGGGTCGAAAATCAAATGCCGGAAGTAAAACAGGAAAATGATTTCCTGGAGTATTACCAAAGAGAAACCAATTCGGAAAGCACCAAGACCGATGGCAGGCACTTGCTTGGCAAGTCCCTGCTCGACCAATGTTTGCAGTTTTCGGTACATTGCTTGAATATTACGGTTAACGGAGAGCTATGAGCGGAATACGGAACGGTAAAACTATCCTGCGTGACAAGGGAACCGGCGATTCGATACAGAAAGGGTTCGAGGGAAAAAGGCGACTCGTTAGAGGCTTTTTTATTTGCAACAATAATAAAGCGTGTTATTCAAATGGCTTGTCCCATTCACCGGCAAAGAACGTGTCGGTCAGCGGCCGGCGTGTACGCGGAGCGTCCTCCAGTGCCTTAAGCCCATTCGGTATTTTGTCCTTGGCGAACTGGTATCCCACTTAATCATGGCAAATACTGTATCAAGATTTAGAATCAGCTTTTTGATCCAGATCAGATAATAACGTCCGGGTTGAGCACCGAAACACGAGAGCGTCTCCGAGAGAGCCATCAGCTTTGCTCGCTCGCGGTACAACCGCTCAAATTGTAACCTTTTGGCGACGGTATTAACCAAGTTTTAGTGATTAAAAAGTCAAGGCCACACGTGTTTGTCCTCTCTTTAGGAAGCTCCACGTTGCGGCAAGTGGGCGCTACCGCCGGCCTGCCGGGGGCTAAAAGCGTCTGCGCACCTCGAAGGCGATGAAGTCGGCGATCGGAGTCTCTTCAATCACTTCCAGCGAATCGACTTTTGCCCGCGAAGGGCCACTCGCACACCAGTCCAGGAACTCGGCGATACGATCCGAAGCACCCTCCGCCAGAATTTCGACCCGGCCGTCCGGAAGATTTTGTACCCAACCTTTAATTCCCAAGGCCGTTGCACGTTCGCAAGCAACCGCCCGGAAGAATACTCCCTGAACCAAACCCGATACGAAAACATGAACCCGTCTGGTCATCGATACACTCCGCAAAACTCAGCGACTGATTGTCCAACAATAATGAATCCGCGGATTGCGCTCGAAATCCTTCGGAATCGTTTTGCGGCTGATATCCTCCAACTTCAAGCCTGTCAGCGCTTCGGCATCGAGTTTGAATTTGCGGCAATTGGTGGAGAAAACCAATAATCCGCCCGGCGCCAAGAGGTCCATGCATTGCCCTATCAGCTTCGGGTGATCACGCTGCACATCCAAGGTCTGTTGCATTCTTTTGGACGTAGAGAAGGTCGGCGGGTCCAGAAAGATTAAATCGAAGCGCCGCTTATCTCGTGACGGCTGATCGAGCCATTCGAGACAATCCGCCTGAACGAGTTCGTGGCGACCGCCCCCAATTCCATTGACTTCCAGATTACGCCCGGCCCAGTCCAAATAGGTGCGGGACATATCCACCGTGGTGGTCGATAAGGCCCCGCCTTTTGCCGCATATACCGAGGCACTTCCGGTGTAAGCGAACAGATTGAGGAACCGCTTGTCCGCCGACCAATCCTGAAGCATCCGGCGCGTGATGCGATGATCGAGGAATAACCCGGTATCGAGATAATCCTCGAAATTGACCCAGAACCTCCATCCGCCCTCCTCTACCAAATAAAACCGTCCCGCCTCGGCCTGTTTCTCATATTGCGCCAAACCCTTTTGCTTCCGGCGAATCTTGAGAAAAACCTGCTCGGGCGGAATTTCGAGCACCGTCGGAATGGCCGCCACAGTGTGAATCAGCCGCGTTTCGGCCTTGACCGGATCAATGCTGGACGGTGCTTCGTATTCCTGCACATGAACCCAGGTCCGCTCGCCCTGATATACATCCACGGCGACGGCATACTCGGGCAGATCGGCGTCATACAGCCGGTAACAGCGGATTCCACTTTGCCGCGCCCAGCGCCCAAGATTCTTGAGATTCTTGCGCAAGCGGTTGGCGAACATCTCCGCCCCGCCCTCCGCCGTATCCACGATCTTGGCTTTCCGAAAAATTTCACGGGTTTTGCGTTGCGCCTCGGTCAACTGCTCGGGCTCGCGCGGGCTGAAAAAACGCTCCGGCTCGATATCGAAATTGAACAGCCGGCATTCGAGAGCACCGTTGTACAGTGTGTAATAGCGCGTCGCTCGAATCCCCAGTTTGAACGCCAACTCCGGATTACCGGTCAGTAGGGTCGCCTTCCAGCCGGAGAAATGATGCTTGAGCGTCTCCCCCAACTCCGTATAAAGCGGGACCAGTGTCTTCTCGTCTCCTAAACGCTCGCCATACGGCGGATTGACGGCAATCAGACCAAACTGGTGACGGGGGCGAGCATCCGCCATGGCCTTGCGCTCCACGTGCACGTAGCCTCTAAGCCCCGCGTGTTCGATGTTTTCCAGCGCAATCCGGACAGCTTGCCGGTCGACGTCGTACCCGACGATTGGAGGAAGTTTTGGCAAACCCTGTTCGCAACGCCGTTCCGCCTCGTTCACCAGATTCCGCCAGAGCGCACCGTCATGTTTTTTCCAGCCGAAAAGACCGAAATGAGGCCGCAGCAGTCCCGGCGCAAAATCGCTCGCCATGAGCGCCGCTTCGATCGGCAAAGTGCCCGAGCCGCACATGGGGTCGATAAAATGCCCTCCGGTCTCGGCGATCTTAGGCCATCCGGCACGCAGCAAAATCGCCGCTGCCAGGTTTTCCTTGAGCGGCGCTTTACCCCCTTCCCGCCGATAAGCGCGTTTGTGGAGGCTTTCACCCGAAAGATCGATGCTTACCGTCGCGAAATCCCGATCCAGATAAACATTCACCCGGAGATCCGGCCGGTCCAGACGCACCGACGGGCGGATACCGTAATGCTCCCGGAAGTAATCGACAATCCCGTCCTTGACCTTTTGAGCGCCGAACAGCGTGTGGTTGATCTTCGACCGGCTGGAGACAAAATCAACCGCGAAGGTCGATTGCGAATCCAGATGAGCGCTCCACTCGATGCGGCGGATGCCTTCGTAAAGCGCCTCAGGACTTGCCGCGAGAAAACGGTCAAGCGGAAGCAAAATCCGGTTGGCCAACCGAGACCACAAACACGACTTATAAGCCGTTTCGAGTTCGCCGCCGAAGTCTACTCCGGCGCGGGTCTCGGCCACGTCCACCGCGCCTAGTGCTCTTAACTCGTCGGCCAGAAGAAGCTCCATACCGAGCGGAGCGGTCGCAAAAAAACGCTGAGAATGATTCATTGAATATGTCTGAAAGGCCGCGCAAAGCGGATAGTAAGAAAATAGGATCAGTCGCTCGCCAGCGATCTTTCCAGAGAAGCTTGGCAGGTGATTAATTGTCGACGGTAGCGGGCAGCGTTCGCCGCTACGCGCTGGGCAACCCGTAATAACCAAGGCTTGGAAAGATAAGTCTTACGTTGAAACCCGCCTTGGCCCTCATGATAGGCCAAGTATTGGCTGTAGGCATCCTGCTTGGCGATTCCGAGGCGCGTATAGCTCTGATGCACATACCAGCCGATAAAATCGACCACGTCTTCGAATTCGTCGCGATCCGCCCAACCGTTGCCCGTTTTCATCCGATACCACTCCCAAGTCTCGTCCTTGACTTGACCGTAGCCGTAGGCCGACGATGGCCGCCACAGCGGCAAGATCCCTAAAAGCTGGTAGCGCGGCGGACGCGCGTCGTCGACGAAACTCGATTCCTGGTTGATGATCGCCATCTGGACCGGCACGGGTATTCCCCAACGGCGTTGCGCGTTCCTGGCGCTAGCGTACCAATCCTCTTTTTCGAAAAAAATCGAGCACAAATTCGATGGATTTTTCGGCGGGGCCGTCGCACAACCCGTCAGCACAGCCATAAAGAGAAAGAAAACGGCACGTTTCATCAGAACCGCGTGGGTTCCAACGTCCCGGCAATCCATCAGACGGTGGACTGTTCCGTGGGAACCTTCTGCTCTGATCGAAGCGATTTCCATGTCCATTCACCATTCGCGGCAAATTCCAACACCGCATCGTAATAACGGAGACCGTCGTGCGGGCCGCCGAGATTGACGTAGGCAATGCCGCTGGCGGTGAGCATATCCAGCACTTTCCCGACCTGCTCCGAACTGAGAGCGGTGTCGATACGGTCCAAAAAGGCGAATTTCGGCGTTGCGATCACTAGGCGGCTTACAGCTATCAATTGTTGTTCGGCCAGAGACGTAACGCTATCCCAATCCTGCTCCGCATCCAGCCCGCTGGCTCGGGTTAGTACCGGCTTCAGATCAAATGCCTGCAGAACCTCAAGGATCCGTTCCTCGCCGATCACGAACTCCTGACCGGTGCGAAGCAGCAATTCGCGGAGCGTTCCGGGCGGAAGATAAGGGCGCTCCGGAAGGAACATGATCTGATTCAATTCCGGGTGAATAATCCGGCCCTCGCCCTTTTCCCAAAGACCGGCGGTGGCCTTGAACAACGCAACCCTCGCGGTATCGTCTTCTCCGTAAACAAGGAGCCGTGTTCCGGCGGGAACTGAAATGGACAAGTCCTTGACTACGATGCGGCCATCTTCGGATGAACGCAGCGTCAAATGCTCGTACGCCAACAACCCATCGTTTTCGCAAACCTCGATAGCCGACGGAGCGACAGGATTTTCGGCGCAGAGAGGGCACTCCGACGTGCGACGACGATGGGCGCAAACTTCGCCTGTCGGCACCGGTGTTGTCTGCGCTTGTTCGATCGCCTCCGCGAGCGAACCCAGCCGAGCGATGACCGCGGCGAACGAGGAAATCGACTGGAAATTGGTTACGATCAGCGAGAAAGCGCCCAGGAGCTGAGCGAACGCCATCGCCGCCTGGGTAATCACGCCGAATTCGACTTCCCCGCGGATGAAAAGCGGAGCCACGATCAAGGCGGGGATGATCTGTATAAGGTAGTTGTAACCGGTGGTAAAGAACCCAAGATTACGGTTCACATCGATGATTTGCCGGAAATTGGCCGTCAGTTGATCGAGATGACGCAGGATTCGGGCTCTAGCCCGGCCCTCCCGGCGCAACAGCGCCACCGATTCGGCGTTTTCCCGGACATGGATGAGATCCGCCCTGAAGTTGGCCTCTTTGTCGAGTTGACTGTAGTTCAATCCGACGAGGGGATATCCGAAATTAATGGTCAGATAGGATCCGGCCAAGGCATAAACAACCGCTACGCCAAACAGCAAAGGGCTGATCGACCACATTACGCCCGAGAAAGCCACCACGGTAAAAGCGCCATTTAGGAGCATCAGTACGAAGGAAAGCGTGGTAACCGTGAATGCTCGCACATCGTCGGAAATACGCTGGTCCGGATTGGCGATTTCCCCGTTTGCAATCAGCCGATCATTGAGTCGGTAGTAGGTAGGATGTTGCAGATAAATATTGACGAACCTCCGGGTTAGCCAATCCCGCCAAAGCAGACCCAGGCGTTCTTCGGTGAAGCGGTAAAAAACCGCGACCACGGTACAGGCCGCTAAGACGCCGACATAGACGACGCCCTGCCACACGAACCCGTCCCAATTTCGTTCCGCGATAGCCGTCATGAAATCACGGCCGACGTAGCTGTTAAGAACATTCAGGCCATTGATCGCAAACAGGAATGCGATCAAGCCGGCGAACAGCATAACGGCCTTGTGGCCTACCTCGGAAGCGACAAAGCTTTTGATGCCCCGAACGAAACGAACCCAGGTTAGCCGGTTAATCTGCGCAAATTCTGCACTCATAGCAATAGTCTTTACGTTGTCCGCCGCTATCCCATCCCTCCCCGGCGCTTAGTTCCGAGAAGCACGCAGACTTATCGGAAACAAAGATTGATTTTATCCAGCCCCCTCCTGGTATGACCGGGTTGCAACACCGTTATCCTATTTCAGTTTGGTCCGCAGTGTGACTCAAACCTCATACCGCCCGCAAGGGGTTCGGCTGGCGCGGCCATCGCCAGAGGCTCCGCTTGAAACACGAGGAAGCATCCTGGCGACCGCGAGTTATCCATGGGACCGGGCATCGTCGTCTCGACTAAGATTGTCACTCTTTGACCTTACTTGTCAGAACTAACAAAAATAACCATCCTCTATCCAGGCATCAATCGGTAATTAATATCCAATCTGCCACAATCCACTACACTGCTACCTAGAACCGGTTCGACATTTGGCACACGCCATGCCTTATCCCTTACCAGGGCTGGCGCCGGACTAAACAGCCTAGCCGGTCGAAGTACAGGAGTTTGAACACGATTCGCCGCCACCGACGAGTCGCCCAAGAATTGAACGTCCGGGTGAATTAACGTGAATTCGGAGGAGGATGTCATGGCCACCAAAGTCATCGAGCCTGAACTGAGCAAACCAACATTCGCCACGCTATGGAAGCATGTGAAATGCATCCTGCGGATGCACGTATCGGGAATTCTTGACGAAGCGGAAACAATTAGCAGCGCGAACCGCGCGCGAAATTCCGGGAACATCGGCCCAAGGACCCCATAAGCCGGTTCTGGTCGCTTCCGAAGTTTTCATGAACGGCTCCAAAGAGAGTTCTTGAAGCGCCACAAGCGGAATAATCGCCGTAATCGGTTAAGCTTAACGGAGATTAAGCACACAGCCTGTAGACTCTAGCGCCCCTTGACGAACACCCCGATGCGAACCGAGCTCTTGGATAGTTTTGAAGATCTAACGGCTTGGACCGGCATCGCCTCGGGACAGGCCAAAGTCATAATCTCTCAGGACAAAGGACCTCACGGCAGAGCCATGAGGCTCGATTTCGATTTCAAGGGCGGTGGCGGTTTCGTTGTGGCGCGCAAACCGTTTTCACTCGCTCTCCCGGAAAGTTACGCCTTTAACTTCACCGTCCGTGGCGCTGCTCCCGCCAATAAGTTCGAGTTCAAGCTGGTCGACTCGCACGGCCGGAATGTCTGGTGGTTTCATCGGGATCGCTTCGACTTCCCCCGAAATTGGCGATCCATACGGATCAAAAGCAGCCAAATCGAATTCGCCTGGGGACCCTTGGGCGGCGGCGCCATGCGCCAGGCGGGCGCTATCGAGTTCGTGATCGCTGCGGGTCCCGGAGGCAAAGGAACGGTTTGGATCGATGACTTGCGGTTTGAGGATCTCACCCCCGACGCCGCGCCTACCGTTCGAGCATCGAGCGCCCTGCCGGGCTACGGGCCTGAGTTGGTCCTGGAACGCTCCGCCGAAACGTGTTGGCGAAGCGAACCCTCGCACCGAGCAGAATGGTTGCTGATCGATTTTCATACCGAACGTGAATACGGCGGTTTGACCGTCGAATGGGAACCCACCGCTCCAACTCGGGACTTCGACATCCAGATTTCGAATGACGGAATCGTCTGGAGAACAGTTTATTCCGCGTCCGGAGTCGAAACCGAGAGCAGCTACGTTTACTTGCCCGGCACCGCCTCACGCTATCTACGCCTTTACCTGGGCAATGCTACGAGCGAAGTCGGCATCGTCCACATCGGAATCGAGCCGTACGAATTTTCCCGCTCCATCAATGCGTTCTTTCAGAGTATCGCCAAAAAAGAAGCCAGAGGACTTTATCCAAAGTACTTGTCTGGAGAGCAAACCTACTGGTCACCGGCCGGTGTTAGCGGAGAAACCACGACGTCGGGACTTCTGAACGAAGAAGGCATGATCGAAGTCGACAAAGGCTCATTTTCCATCGAGCCTTTTTTGTATACCGACGGCCAATTGATCACTTGGGCTGACGACTCCTGTGAGCAGGAATTGGAGCGCGGACATCTGCCGATCCCGTCGTCCGTCTGGAATAAAGACAATCTTCGCCTCAAAACCACATTGTTCGCCGCCCACCTATCGGGTATGCCTGTTCTGTTGGCCCGTTACCGAATCGAGAACACCGGACAAAACGCGCGCGAGGTGCGTTTTTTTGCCGCCCTGCGTCCGTTCCAGGTCACACCGCCCTGGCAGGCTTTTGAAGATTTCGGCGGCGTCAGCCCGGTCCGGGAACTCGCTTACGTTGGCGGCTCAGTATTCGTTAACCGCAGCAAGCGTGTCATCCCCTTAAGCACTCCAAGCCGGTTTGGAGCCACCGCATTCGCCCAGGGCACTCTCACGGATTATCTGAAGCGCGGCGACGTACCACCTCGCACCACGGTAATCGATACCTTCGGCTATGCATCCGGCGCCTTTCGTTACGATCTCGAGCTTCTTCCGGGTTTCGCTCATGAGATTTATCTTGCGATACCTTTTGGCTCGGCCGAGGCCGAACCGGATGGATCGAACGAAATGCTGCTTCAATCGGTTTCCGGGGCGGATTTATTCGATGCCGCCAGGCGCGATTGGCAAGAAAAACTCAATCATCTCGACATTCGCCTGCCGCCGAAGGCACAACACTTCGTCGACACATTGAAAACCGCGACTGCTCACATCCTGATCAATCGCGACGGACCTGCGCTGCAACCGGGCCCTCGGCGTTACACCCGCTCCTGGATACGGGACGGAGCCATCATGGCAGCCGCGTTGCTCAGGATGGGCTGCGCGCAAGAGGCAAAGGACTTCATCCGATGGTATGCCGGTTATCAGGCGGAAGACGGTAATGTACCCTGCTGCGTGGATCGGAACGGTCCCGATTGGCTACCCGAATACGACAGCCAGGGCGAACTCATCTACACCGTCATGGAGTGCTATCGCTTTACCAATGACCGGGAATTCTTAATCGAGTTGTGGCCGGCGATCCTCAAGTCGGTGGACAGGATCGAAGCCTTGCGCAGCCAAAGACTCACGCCGGAGTTTCAGATGCCGGAGAAACGGGTCTGTTACGGTCTGTTGCCGGAATCCGCCAGTCACGAGGGCTATCTGGCCCACCCCGTCCATGCTTACTGGGATGATTTTTGGGCGCTCCGGGGACTCAAGGACGCCGTAGACATGGCGGAGATTATCGACGATCGAGATCAGGCAAGCCGTATTCAGGCTTTGCGGGACTCTTTCCGCGAAACTCTGTATGCGTCCATCGACGCCACAATGAACGAGCGTGATATCGATTTCATACCGGGCTCGGTGGAATGGGCGGATTTCGACCCTACGGCCACCGCCGCCGCCATCGCGCCGATCGACGAACTGCACAACCTCCCTGAAGCCGCCGTAACCCGCACGTTCGAAGAGTACCTGGCCAAATTCCACGAACGGCGCTCCGACAGCGTCGACTGGACCAATTACTCGCCTTATGAAGTACGTATCGTCGGAGCGTTGGTGCATCTCGGAATGCGCGGCAGCGCCCATGAGTTAGTGGACTTCCTTTTGGCCGACCGGCGTCCTTTGCCCTGGAATCAATGGCCCGAGATTGCGTGGCGCGATCCGAAGACGCCGGGACATATCGGCGATATCCCTCACAGTTGGATTAGCGCCGAATACGTTCTCTCCTTCCTAAGCATGTTCGCCTTCGAGCGCGAGGCGGACCGCTCGCTGGTGATTGCGGCGGGGATTTCCGAGGATTGGCTGATCGATGGGTTCGAAGTGGCCGTCGAGAATCTGCCGACTCATTACGGCAAACTCAGCTATCGCTTACGTCTCGTGGGACACGACAAGGCGTTGTTGGACTTGTCCGGCACTATCGTCTTCCCTCCAGGCGGGATCGTTATCAGGCCGCCGCTCCCGCGCCCGATCGTCTACGTCGAGGTTAATGGAGAGAGGAGCGAGTCATTTGATGCAGAAACTGCGATCGTCGACCGGCTTCCCGTCGGGATTATCATCGGATTCTGAAGATACGTGACGAACCGCTACCGAAGCGGCGAACTCGCCGGATAGAACGGCCGGTTGTTCGAAACCTTTACCGCATCGGAGAAGCCCTCCATCTCCGCGGCTATCATCCTGTAAAGTTCGGGCGTCCAGGACGGCAGCCCGTAACCCTCAGGATCCAGCGGCAAAAGGCGTGGATCGCGCGGCGCGATGATTACTTTGACGTTTTCTTCTCCGACCTGCGCTGTAAGCACGAACAGTTCTTCAATCGCTTCATCCCCCATGGCCAGACAACCGGCGGACACGCTGTTGCCGTGGATGAAAATGTCCGAGCCCGGATCGAAACGGCCTTCACGCTGGGCATGGAACCAATCGAACTCGTTCGGATAGTTCAACTTCATCGACAGATGATAGTTGCTGTTCGGATTCAGTCCGACGATGCGATACACCCCTTCAGGAACCTGTTTGTCGCCTTGCCACAGCTTTGGTCCGGTCACGCCGCTAGCCGCTTTGACGTCGTAGTCTCGGATAAAACGGAATTCGCCCCCGTCTCTGGCCCAAACCTCGAGTTTCTTTTCCTGCTTCAGCGCGATGAACGTAACTTCCCGTGGCGGGTATGCCACGCCGGCTTTCCGGAAATAAGGTTTAAGCTGCCCCGTTGCGTACGGGCCGAAATTGTTGACTACGTCCTCTACGGTTCGCATTCTGGATTCGACGACGGGGGGCGGCAGGCTCATGGGATACTGGCTAACAACCGAGTGATGTTTCTTCATAATAGGTTTGGCGGCCATCTGCACGGTTTTTTTACTGTTTCCGGCACACGCCGTCAAAAAGGCCGTCATGATGAATAACAAGACGATACTTTTCGTTTCCATGCACAGAACTCGCCAAATGTTTCTTGCTGATCAAGCGCCCATCGTCACGCGTATCCGGGCCGTTGAAAAAAGTTTAACCCATTTCCCGCGGAAAACCTCAAGGCCCGATCTCTAATCCCTCGCTTTCAATTCCTCCATTCCGGCTCGAATATCCTCTTTGAGCTTCGCCAGCGGCTTCGTGTTCCGGCGCGCGGCCGGCGACTCCGTAACCTCAAAAGAAATAGGAAAACGCCTCCCATCCGAAGAGGGCCAACGTGATCAGCAGAAAGGCGCAATAGAGCACGCCCACGGCAAGCCAGACGAAAGCCACGAAGATCATCAAACCGTCCTGCTCGAGCTCGCCCAGGCACGCGGACACGATGGCTAACGCGGGAAAGAAATCGTTCAAGGGAATGCCGAAGAACGGAATAATTATGATGAGTCCGCCGGCGAGCATGATCCCGCCGGTTACCACCTGTCCCTGTCGTCCGCTTACCCAGCTTAAATAGCGGAGCCGTGTGTAACGGCGGCACCATCCGAGAAATTTCAAGGTGTAAACGGTAATCAGCTTAAGCACTTTCGGAGCAACGCGAATGCCGCGAATGCGCTTCGGCAAAACAGGCTCCGGATAGCCCATCAGTAATTGGGCTCCAAGTACGATAAAAGCGAACCCGCCCGCAGTGGAGAATGGACCAAGAGGCAAGAGGGGTTGAAGAAACGGCAAGGCTAGAAAAAGGGCGACTAGGCAAAAACTCGCCTCTTGAAGAGCGTCAAGTACGTGACCAATCGTGACACCGCCGACTTCCGCATGCTTACGGAGCTGTTTTAGCGCCGTTATAAGATGTCTATAACCGCTCAAGATTGAACAATCGTCTCTGTCTCTATTCGGAATAGTAGAAAATTCGACGCCTGCGATTTCGCCGATAAACCGGTCAATCGGTCACGTCGGGTTCGAAAAACACCCATTTCACCTGCGGGAATGACGTCTTCAAACCGGCTTCGCAGCGATTGATATCGGCAATCATCTCATTCATTTCGGCTGCCCGTCGCATCTTCGCCTTTACCGCCACCATCACGTCGCTGCCGAGTTGCAATGTAATCAGATTGAATACTTGGCCGATTTCCTCGCATTTGTCCAGATAGTTATGGATGGCATGTCTGGTTTCCGGTTCCACGCTTTGCCCGATCAGCAAGGCGGAGATTTCCACACCGATACCCACGGCGACCAAGACCAACAACGCACCGATCGCGATACTGCCGGCCGCATCGTAGACCGGATCGCCCGTCGCCATGGCCAACCCGACAGCGATAAGGGCGAACACCAAGCCCGCCAAGGCCGCCACGTCTTCGCCCAAAACCACGATCAGCTCGCTCTGACGAGTGTCACGGAACCATTGCCAAAGTCCTCTGTTACCCCGCGCCTTATTGACCTCTCTCATACATCCGTAGAGCGAGACGCTTTCCATGATGATGCTGAATGCCAGGATTCCGACCGCGAGCCACGGCGACTCCAGCCCTTCGTGCGCCTCCAGCTTGTGTATGCCTTCGTAAATCGAGAATAATCCGCCCATGCTGAACAGGATCAGCGCGACGATGAACGACCAGAAATAAATCGCTTTGCCGTATCCCAGGGGAAAATCGGGCGAAGGCGGACGTTTCGCCCGTTTGAGGCCCAGAATCAGCAACCCTTGATTGCCGCAATCGGCAAAAGAATGAATGGCCTCCGCCAGCATCGAATTAGAGCCGGTGTGAATGGCGGCGAACAGCTTGGCAGCAGCTATGGCGGCATTTGCGCCCAAGGCGAAGAATATCGACTTCAGAGAATCGGCTTGATGAGACATGACTCCTCTTGGCGTTTTTTCTTGCATATGGAAGGCGGGAAAAAGCATAGCACTCCTTAGGGTACGGCACAGAACGACCGGTCTTGCACTCCAAGAGAAAGGCATGATGCAACGTGTACTGAAAACCCTAATCCTGCTCATTTCAATTCCGCTCGCCGCAGCCGAGGAGCCGCCGGGCCGGCTGGTGGACGTGGGCGGCTATCGTTTGCACATCCACTGTATGGGGCGCGGCACGTCGTCCGTGATTCTCGATCACGGGCTCGGCGGTTCATCGACGGATTGGATCAAAGTGCAGAGCAAGCTCGCCACCGTTACGCAAACATGTATTTACGACCGGGCCGGTTACGGTTTCAGCGACCGCGGCCCCCCACCCCGGACCAGCAGCCGTATCGCCACGGAACTGCGGACCTTATTGGAGCACATACAAGAAGAAGTGCCGCCGCCTTATCTCCTCGCCGGACACTCGTTCGGCGGCTACAACATGCGGCTATTCGCGGGGCTTTTTCCCGAGCAAACAGCCGGCCTGGTGCTGGTGGATACGCCCCATGAAGATCAGGCGGAAAGCATCTTTGAACACCGCATCATGCGCGAGATCGATCCCCACGGGGTGCTGCGGGGCTTTTGGGACCCCGGATTGTTGAGCGCCATCGTCGAACTGATCGATCCGGAACCCTTGGCTCCCTCATTCGGCGTATCCCCTAAAACGTTGCGCGCGATTCTGGCGGAAGCGGGCGCCTATGAGGAAAGCAGCCGCGAGCTTCGTTCCGCCGATGTTTATCCGGATACGCCATTCACCATTATCATGCACGGCGTTCGAATCATGCCGGACGGACAACTTGGGGACGATATCGAGCGCGAATGGTTGCGGCTGCAAAGGGAACTCGCCGGGCGCTATAAATATGGCGAAGTTTTGCTGGCCCCAAAAAGCGCCCATAACGTTCCGCTGGATGAGCCTGATTTGATTGTCGATGCGATAGGAAGAATGATCGACTCCCTTAGAAAAGCTAATTCACTCAGAAGATATGATGGATAACACCCGATTCCCCGAAAATTTCCTCTGGGGTGCCGCCACCTCCGCCTATCAGATCGAAGGCTCGCCTTTGGCCGACGGAGCAGGCCCCAGTAACTGGCACCGGTTCTGCCGCATACCGGGAGCGATTCACAACGGCGATACCGGCGATGTGGCCTGCGACCACTACCGGCGCTGGGTAGATGACGTGAGGCTCATGAAGGAACTGGGACTCAAGGCTTACCGGTTCAGCATTGCCTGGAGCCGCGCGCTCCCTGACGGGCGGGGAAAGCCGAGTGAGAAGGGCCTGGACTTCTATCGTAACTTGGCGGATGCGCTCGCCACCAACGGCATCGAGCCGTTTGTGACGCTGCACCATTGGGATCTCCCGACGGCGCTTGACGATCTCGGCGGCTGGGCTAACCGCGACTCGGCCCACTGGTTTGCCGATTACGCCCACCTGATCTTCCGAGCCTTGGAAGATAGGGTGCGTTACTGGACCACCCTCAACGAGCCTTGGGTGATCGTCGATGCCGGCTACATGCATGGCGTCCATCCTCCGGGGATCAAATCGTTGGAAAAGGCTCCGTTAGCGGCCCATAACTTGTTGCGCGCTCACGCATCGGCGGTACAGGCTTTTCGCGCGGACGGCAAAGGCCAAATCGGTTTGGTGGTGAACCTGGAGCCCAAGTATGCCGCCTCGAACGCCCTCGAGGATGCGGCCGCCATGGCGCGAACCCATGCCTATATGAACCGGCAATTTCTCGATCCCGTCTTCTTGGGAGCCTATCCCGATGAACTCGCCGAAATATTCGGACGCGATTGGCCCCGCTTTCCCGAAGACGACCTAAAGCTGATCCAGGAACCCATCGATTTTCTCGGCATCAACTACTACACCCGATCGGTAGTCCGCAGCGACCCATCCTCGCCGCCTTTCTATGCCTCCCCGGTACCGCAAGCGAACGCCGAGCACACGGAAATGAATTGGGAAGTGTTTCCCGATGGGTTGAAATCCTGCCTGCTTTGGGTGAAAAGGCGTTACGGGGACGTCCCACTGTACGTCACGGAAAACGGCGCCGCCTTGGCCGACTCGGCATCGAGGGAAGGACGTATCGATGATGTGCGCCGAATCGACTATTTCCGCACCCATCTTCGCGCGGCGCAGGAAGCCATTCAGCAAGGGGCTAATCTGAAGGGCTATTTCGCCTGGTCTCTGCTCGATAATTTCGAATGGGCCTGTGGCTTTTCCAAGCGCTTCGGCCTAGTACAGGTCGATTACGCCACACAAGAACGTACCCCCAAAGCCAGTGGTTGGTTTTATCGGCAGGTTATCGAGAGCAATGGGGCAGTAATTTGGGATTGAACGAGCAAAGGCTCGCAGCTCCCCTCCATGGGATATGGCTCCGTCATCGGCACGAAAGCGAGCTTGCCGGGAACACGGTACAACGTCTGGTATGAAGGGATATTACTCGCAATCGCTTTTAGCCTGTAACTCGATATAAAAACAACGTTGTTATCGGCCAATGCTTACAAGATAATCTTCACCGACATGCAACACACTATTCACTTGATTGTTATAATGCGCGGTCATTCAGGAACTGAATAACCGTACTCGTATCAAGGGTTAGCCAATATTCAGTTTTAGAACATAAAAAATTTTGAGGAGGAACTACTTATGGCAAAAATCAGCACGTTAGTTTTGAGCGCGAGTTTAGCCGTCACCGCGGTGCCCTGCGCCTTTGCTGACGAGGATTCGCGTTATCCCGGACATGATTTCAAGCCCACGGTGATTTATCAAAATCCTGAATTGATCACCCCAAACGGGTCAACGCACTCTTCGGACGATCAATCCGATACGCATGCGGATGATAAGTATCCGGGCTCCAATTTCAGGCCGACCGTCATTTATCAAAATCCTGAATTCATCAAGAAGTAAGCTCAACACCGTTTAGAGCTTTTGGAACGCACTGCTCGATCCGATACGGCGCGTATCGGATTGTTTATTTTCCGGAGAAACGTATGTCCGATCTGACATCCTCGACCTCAAACCCGAAGTCAGGCTTCGGCCTGAAAACGGTCCTCGAACGTTTGAACGGAGAGGTCTTTTTGAATTATCCGCTGCTGACCAGTCTCTTCGTGACGGACTTTGCCTTATTGAGCTTCGGACGAGAGCCGCTGCTGCTCCGTTTCCTGCTGCTCGCGGGCCTGGTTTATCTCGCAATGTTCTTCAGTACAAAATCGTTCGCTGCAAGCATGAGCGCTGAAAAACAGCCTCGACCGAAGGTCGAGGCTCCGCAATCTTGAGCGAAAAATCTTAACGTCGTTACTTCAGAAGTTTTTTCCTTCACTAACGAGGAGATAGCGATGGGGAAAATCGATAAGACATCGGTAGTTAAATTGTTGTGTGGCGGCAACGAAATCGTCCACAACGGATTGATTATGAATCGGCATGCTAGCAATGGAGCACGGATGTGAATACGGCAAAGGCATCGGAACCTAAAACCGGCATACCAGACTGGCAAAAGTTCATCTCTGTCATCCTGGATTATCCTATTCAAACGAGTCTGTTTATCATTAATTTTGCCTTTCTGCTTCTGATCGACCCGCCCGTCCTGCTATCGATCTTACTGCTCTCGGCGCTAGTTTATTTTATCTTTGCTTTTGGGCATCGGTTATCTCAAGTCACCGATCTGCCAGAAAGCTATTCGGATGTAGCTAAAGGACATTTCCCCGCCGCGAATCCGACCGCTGTCGAAAACTTTGAAGCGCACTCCACACCGATAACCGAACCGCCAAAGAGCCCAACCAGACGCGTCGCGCAGAGCGCAAGCGATCCGCAAAGGTCACAGGCAAAACCGCAAAGAACTAGACGAAGAGCAACCAAATCCTAAATAGAGGTCAGGAGCTACTTGATAAACAGCGACATCGATTTTGTGACGTTCGATGGACTATCCCGGCAAAACCTGGCGGGGCTTTTCCCGTCAGGTTTTACCCACGAGAATCGGTGCAGCAGCGACAATTGGCTCTTTCTGCATACCCGGGCAACGGATCGCCGAAAAGGAATGGGCGCTTTAGCGCCTATTCTCAACCTGAAATCGGGAACTGCCCTTTTCCTTTTAGCCCTCGCCGGTCACTGTGATCTTCTTCGGCTGTATGGCGGCTTTCTTCGGTATAGAGATTTCCAATATGCCGTTGCTGCAACGGGCCGAGATGCCTTCCGCATCAGCGGTATCCGGCAGCGAAAAACGGCGATAGAAAGAGCCATGGACTCGCTCGACGCGTTTCAGTCCTTCGCGGCGGGCCGTCGCTTCAGTTTGGCGCTCGCCTTTCAGCGTAAGTATGCCGTTCTCCATCGTGATATCGATGCTGTCCGGGCTTACACCGGGCAGATCGGCCCATAAAATATAGCGGTCAGCTTCCTCTTTGATGTCTACGGCGGGGGTCCATTCCGCGGTAGCTGCGGTATCGGTACCAGGACGGCCACCTTCGAACGAGCGCTCGAGCTCTCTTTGGAGCTGATTCAAAAGGCTCCAGGGTTCATACCTACTCATCGTGATTACCTCCTTTATTTGAAGAGTCTCTGCTCTAAATCCAATATGGAGGCGTGAGTTGGTTTTTCAAGCATTCGCAAATTAGCCGGCCCAGGCCCTTGCATTTCGGAATAGGCGCATCCATGGTCCGTACTCGCCCCATTCCTTCGGATGCCAGGAATTCTGTATAGTGCGGAAACACCGTTCCGGATGCGGCATCATGATGGTGAAACGGCCGTCGAGCGTCGTCAGGCCGGTGATGCCCAGCGGTGATCCGTTCGGATTATGAGGAAATGCGTCGGTAACTTTCCCGTAAGTATCCGTGTAGCATAGCGAGACCACGCCGAGGCTGAGCGCCTTGCGCGCATCGTCGTGGAACTGGGCCCGCCCTTCGCCGTGGGCCACGACGACCGGCATACGCGATCCCTCCATGCCGGCGAACAAGATGGATGGCGATCTCTGAACTTCCACCAAAGCCACCCGCGCTTCGAATTGCTCGGACTCGTTTCGAACGAAGCGTGGCCAGTGCATGGCGCCGGGAATCAATTCAGCGAGATGGGACATCATCTGGCAGCCGTTGCAGACCCCGAGACCGAATGTGTCCTGCCGGTTGAAGAACGCTTCGAATTCATCGCGGCCGCGAGTATTGAGCAATATCGATTTCGCCCAGCCGCCCCCGGCGCCTAAAACATCGCCATAGGAGAAGCCGCCGCAAGCGGCCAAACCGACAAAATCACGAAGGCTCACGTGCCCGGACAGGATGTCGCTCATATGCACGTCGACCGCCGTGAAACCGGCCCGGTCGAATGCCGCCGCCATTTCCACATGGCCATTCACCCCTTGCTCCCGGAGGATCGCCACGCGCGGACGGCCTTTATTGAAAAAAGGCGCGGCAACATCGTGGCTGGGATCGAAGGTCAACTCGGCTTTAAGCCCCGAATCGGCCTCATCCGCAATTGCTTCGAATTCCCGACGGGCGCAGTTCGGATTATCACGTAACGCCTGCATGCGGTAACTGGTTTCCGACCAGATCGGCTGTAGTTCGGCGCGGGCCTGGGACAGCAAGATCTCATCGCCCCGCTTGAACACGATTTGTTTGTCGGCACGAGGCATGCCGATGACATGGCTGAACCGGCCGAGCCCCGATTGATCGAGCCGATCCGTGACCACTTTTAGGTCCGTCTCGCGGACCTGCACAACAACCCCGAGCTCCTCGGAAAAGAGAGCGGCGATAGCATCTTCCCCGAGACCGGAGACGTCGATTTCGAGGCCGCAGCGCGCTGCGAAGGCCATTTCGCACAGAGTTGCGAACAGACCGCCGTCGGATCGATCGTGATAAGCCAGCAATCGGCCGTCCTCGTTCAAGGATTGGATTGCGGCGAAAAAGGATTTGAACATCGCCGGGTCGCCGAGGTCGGGGGATTCGCCCCCGATTTGCCCGTATACCTGAGCCAAGGCGGAAGCGCCCAACCGGTTCTTGCCTTGACCGAGATCGATCAAAATCAAGCGCGTCGGGCCGCATTCAAGCTGAAGCTCCGGCGTCAACGTGCGGCGCACGTCGATGACCGGCGCGAATGCGGAAATAATGAGTGACAGGGGCGCAGTCATGACGATGTCCCGGTCGTTCTGCCGCCATACGGTCTTCATGGATAAGGAATCTTTGCCCACCGGAATGGCGATGCCTAAGGCGGGACACAGCTCCAAGCCGACGGCTTTTACCGTATCGAATAGCTTGGCGTCTTCACCGGGAGCACCGGCCGCCGCCATCCAGTTGGCGGAAAGCTTCACCTGGCTCAAGGAGCCAATTTGAGCGGCGGCGATATTCGTCAAAGCCTCTCCCACAGCCATGCGGCCGGACGCCGGCGCATCGACCACCGCCAAGGGTGTGCGTTCGCCCATGGCCATCGCCTCGCCGGTATGCGCCTGAAAACCCGAGGCAGTAACTGCTACGTCCGCCACCGGCACCTGCCAAGGCCCGACCATCTGATCGCGCGCCACCAATCCGCCGACCGACCGATCTCCGATGGTGATTAAAAAGCGTTTATCTGCAACGGCAGGTAAACTCAATACCCGGTGAGCCGCCTCCCGAATTTCGATGCCGGCACAACAGATGGCGGACGATGCGGGCCGAATTCTAGTGACGTCGCGCTGCATCTTCGGCGGCTTGCCGAACAGCAGCGCCATGGGAATATCAATCGGGTGAGTGCCAAATTGACCATCGCCGAGGACCAGCCGCTCTTCTTCCGTCGCATAGCCGATTACCGCATAGGGACAGCGCTCCCGCTCGCAGAATGCCCGGAATTGGTCCAATGACTCCGGCTTGAGTGCCAGAACATAACGTTCCTGCGATTCGTTGCACCAGATCTGCATCGGCGACATGCCCGGCTCGTCGATGAGGATGTTGCGGAGATCGAAACGGCCTCCCCGCGCCGAGTCGTGGATAATCTCAGGCACGGCATTGGACAGCCCGCCGGCGCCCACATCGTGGATGGATAGGATCGGGCTGCCCTCACCCATCGCGGTGCAGCGGTTGATCACTTCCTGGCAGCGCCTCTGCATCTCGGGGTTCTCCCGCTGGACGGACGCAAAGTCCAAATCCTCGGCACTCTCGCCCGATGCGACGGAGGACGCCGCCCCGCCACCAAGGCCGATGAGCATGGCAGGGCCGCCAAGCACTACGATAGGCGCTCCCGGGGGAATCGCTTCTTTGCCGAGATGATGCGGCCGGATATTTCCCATTCCGCCCGCGATCATGATCGGCTTGTGATAGCCGTGCAGCCCGGAGCCATCCGGAGCCGGCTGCTCGAACGTGCGGAAATAGCCGCACAGATTGGGGCGGCCGAATTCGTTGTTGAACGCCGCCCCGCCGATAGGGCCTTGCAGCATGATGTCGAGCGCGGAGGCGATGCGGCCCGGCTTGCCGTAATCCTTTTCCCAAGGCTGATGAAAACCGGGGATACGGAGATGGGATACGGTAAAGCCGGTGAGCCCGGCCTTAGTCTGCGAGCCGCGCCCGGTAGCCGCCTCGTCCCGAATTTCTCCGCCGGAACCGGTCGCCGCGCCGGGATGGGGTGAAACGGCCGTCGGATGATTGTGGGTTTCCACCTTCATCAGGAGATGAACCGGCTCTTCCCGATAACCATATTCCAAGGTTTCGGGGTCGCGTAGAAATACTTTCGCGGTCGTGCCTTGGACGACGGCGGCATTGTCCCGGTAGGCGGATAGAACCCCATCCGGAGACTGCTCGCTCGTGTTTCTAATCATGCCGAACAACGTTTCGGCCTGCGATTCACCGTCGATACGCCAATCGGCATTGAAAATCTTGTGCCGGCAATGCTCGGAGTTGGCCTGGGCGAACATCATCAATTCCACGTCGGACGGATTCCGCCGGAGCGCCGTGAAGCTTTCAACCAAATAATCCAGTTCGTCCTCGGACAAAGCCAAGCCGAGACTGCGGTTTGCCTTGATCAGCGCCCATTTTCCCTCTTCGAGCACGGGGATGTATTCCAGCGGCGCCGGCGCGTGGTGCTGGAACAGGAGATGCTCTTGGCCGCGTCCCAACACCGTTTGAGTCATCCGATCATGGAGTAAAGGCCTTATGGCGTCTTGCTTGGCGCGGCTAATCGCTTCGCCGCTGCGGATGTGATATTCGACACCTCTTTCGACGCGAAGAACAGCGACCAGATCGCTGCGCCGCACGATGTCGGTCGCCTTGCTGGACCACGGTGAGATGGTGCCGAGCCGCGGCACCACCAAGAAATAGTCGCCTACGACGCGCGAATCGTGAGCCGGCCCGTAAGCCAGAATGCTTTCCAGCGTACGGTTCTCCAACCCGTTCAACTCGCGTGTAATCTCGGCGAAATGCACATAAGCGGCCGAGACTTCGACGATGGACGGCTCGACACACTGAAGATCGGCCAGCAGTTTTTGCAGACGGAATGCAGAGAGAGCGGGAGGACCGGAAAACTTAGCAAACATGATCTGAATTTCTACTGTGGTCAGCGATAAACGACATCGCTGGTTGGAAACGACGCGAAAAAGCTATTGCTTTTCCGGTTCCTGAGGCTCTTCGAGAGACTGCAGCGTTTGGTGCAGACGCTTGAGTAGCTCGAATCCCGGCCCTTCGGTCTGTGGCTTGCCGTCCTGGTCAAGAACATAGATTACGGTCACGTCCCGCCTGCCCTCCAACTTGACCCGATATTCCTTGGCCGGCGTTCCGGATCCCGAGAAGAAGGAACCGATGTCACCCAGAAGGCCCCGATCTTCGTAAGGTGCATCCTCGCCGCTGAAATAGACATAATAAAGTCCGTCCGAACGGTTCTGATCGCTTACTTCCAGCTTCAGCCGGCCAAGAGCCTTGCCCATGTCGTTCCAGGCCTCAGCGTAGGGCGCTTCGAGCTCGATCAGGGGAATGTCATCGGAATTCTGTGCCAAAGTGGCTGACGGACCAACCGGCTGCTTTTTAGGTTTGGCATCTGTCTCCGCGGACGGGCTATCCCGATCGGACTGCTCTTTTTCTTCATCCGCCGCTGGCCTGTCATCCGCTCCTTCGATGGTCGATGCCTGCAAATCCGGGGGAATTTCCAACGGAGGAATTTCAGTGCTGTATTTATATTGTTTCTGTTTATCGGGAAAAAGGCCGCTGACGAAGCTGCAACCGCTCAAAATGAGAGCGACTGAGACCAAAATAACCGCTCTGGCGTCGAACCGATTCATACTGTGCGTTAGGCTACACCGGCTTGTCGCATTGCGCTGCGCACCGTCTCCCAACAGCTCTCCGACAGCCAAGTCAGCGGCAAGCGTATGCCCGATTCAATCCACCCCATTTCATGTACCGCCCATTTGACCGGAATCGGATTCGATTCGATGAACAAGTCGCGATGGAGAGCCGCCAGCTTGGCATCGATGCTCTTGGCTGTTTGCGCGTCGCCGGTGACAGCCGCCGCGCACATCTCATGCATTAGCTTGGGCGCTACATTGGCCGTAACCGAGATCACACCTTTTCCGCCGAGAAGACAGAACTCGCACGCGGTCGCATCGTCGCCGGAATAAAGGAGGAAATCCGGGCCGCACAAGCGCATAATTTCCCTTGCTCGGTCCAGATTGCCGGTGGCTTCTTTGATACCGACAATATTGGGAATCTTGGCAAGACGAGCGACGGTTGCCGGCAACATATCGCAAGCGGTTCGGCCAGGGACGTTATAAAGAATCTGGGGGATGTCCACCGCCTCGGCGATGGCTTTATAATGAAGATAAAGACCTTCCTGCGTGGGCTTATTATAATAGGGCGTCACCAGCAGGCACGCATCCGCCCCCACGTCCTTGGCTCGAGCTGTCAGATTGATCGCTTCGGTAGTGGAGTTGGCGCCGGTACCGGCAATCACGAGAACCCGTCCGGCAATCCGGTCCACCACGAATTGAATCACACGGCAGTGCTCCGCCTCATCGAGAGTCGCCGATTCTCCAGTGGTGCCCACGGCAACGATGGCATCGGTTCCCTGCTCGATATGAAATTCGATCAAGCGGCCCAAACTTTCGTCGTCCAATGTGCCGTCCCGTTTCATCGGGGTCACCAATGCGACGATGCTACCTTGAATCATGCAACTTAACTCGGTTCAATAAAAAGATCATGTTACCGTGCGTCGCCGCCTTCTGACAACCGCGCAACTCCAACGGACAAGGTAAAAAACTCTGGCACCGGAGCCGCGTGGGCAGCGGCATCAACCGGATGAAAGTGATACACTTTTCGCATTTTTTCATGAAGAGAAACGACACTTCTATGCAGCTCGTCATCACCGTCCTAGGCGAAGACCGCCCCGATCTGATCGTGGAACTCACTCGCATGATCAAGGACTGCAAATGCACGATTCTGGAAAGCCGGATGACTGAGCTGGGACATGAATTCGCCGGCCATTTGTTGGTCGAGGGCAATTGGAATCATATCGTACGGCTGGAAAGCGCATTCGAAAACCTGGCCAACCGCTTTGCCATGAAGATCAATACGCTGCGCGGGCGGGAGCTGGAGGATCGCGACGACAATACCCTGCCCTACGCGATCGACATCTTCGCCACGGACCAAATCAACAGCATTCACGAGCTCAGTGCGTTTCTCGCCACCCGCAACATCAAGATTCTGGATCTCAGCACCAGCCGCTATCCGGCGCCCTTCAGCGGCACGCCTTTGTTTCTCGCACATATGGTTGTCAAGATCCCGACAGGGATGCGCATCGTTTCGCTACGCGACGAATTTCTGGATTTCTGCGATCAGCAAAATCTGGACGCTATACTCGAACCCGTAAAACGCTGACACAGAGCTTGTGAAAAACCTACTGCGCAACCCGATTCCACGCCTGCTCAACGTACCCGATCTAACCCAAGCATCGCGCAAGCGATTCTTTGAATCTCCCTCTCCCTTTGTGGGAGAGTGCCGGGGTGAGGGCCGTACGCCTGCACTGTGCATGCCGCACACTCCCTGTGCGGCACCCTCCGGGCGGCACCGCCGTGCAAATCGGCTGTCCTGACGATTTGTCGGCGCGGACGCGGACCGCTCGCGACGGTTTTTTTCACAAGCTCATAGGAACCACCATGACCATGCTTTCTCCCGGCCAAGCCGCACCGAATTTTTCAGCTCCGGCTACCTCGGGCAAGACTATCACGCTTGCGGATTATCGGAATAAGTACGTTGTCCTTTATTTTTACCCCAAGGACAACACGCCCGGCTGTATGCAGGAAGGCCAGGATTTTCGTGACCTATACCCTGAGTTTCAGGATTTGAATGCCGAGATTCTGGGAATCTCCCGGGACAGCGTGAAATCTCATGAAGGCTTCAAATGCAAGCTCGAATTTCCGTTCGAGCTGGTCTCCGACGAAGACGAGGCGATCTGCACCGTCTATGACGTCATCAAAATGAAGAACATGTACGGCAAGCAGGTGCGGGGCATCGAGCGCAGCACCTTTCTCATCGACAAAACCGGCGCGATCGCCGCGGCATGGCGAAAAGTCAGCGTCAAAGGGCACGCGGCCGCAGTGCTGGGAAAAATCCGGGAACTCTCCGGCGGCTAAGCACCTTTTTTATCCCCAGCCTTCCCATTCCACTTGCAGAAAAATTTCGAGATGAGCCAAGACCAAAGCCCTGAACTAAAGCTTTTCATACTGGACACCAACGTGCTGATGCACGATCCGGCCTCGCTGTTCCGTTTCCAGGAGCACGATATCTATATCCCCATGATCGTGCTGGAAGAACTGGACCATTCGAAAAAAGGTCTCTCGGAAGTTGCCCGCAACGCCCGTCAGGCCAGCCGCTTCCTGGATGAATTAATCCAACATGCCGACCTCCATGCTATCAACAACGGCATCCCGCTAAATCAACTTCAATACGCCGCCAGGATCGACGAGAAATGCAGCGGACGCTTGTTTTTTCAGGTTCGGCGTATGAACTCGGTGCTGCCGGAAAGCTTGCCCGGCGATCTGCCGGATAATTCCATCCTCGCCACCACGCTGGCCTTGTCCGAGGAGCGCCCGGAAACCCAAGTCGTACTGGTGTCGAAAGACATCAACATGCGGATCAAGGCATCGGTGCTCGGGATACGGGCGGAGGATTACCACAGCGATCAGGTGCTGGACGACGTCAATCTGCTGTATAGCGGGGCTCTAGAGCTTCCGCTGAATTTCTGGGAAACCCACGGCAGTAAGATGGACTCCTGGCAGGATCAGCAGGGTCGTACCTTCTACCGGGTTTCAGGTCCTTTGGTGAAAGACTGGTATCCCAACCAGTACCTTTATTTGGCCGATGAATCGGATTTCGAGGCCATCGTCCGCAGCAAAGAGAATGGCAGCAGCGCCGTCATCGAGCTGGCGCGCGACTTCCGGACTCCGCAACACGCCGTATGGGGCATTCAGGCGCGCAACCGGGAGCAGAACTTCGCCTTTAACGTGCTGCTGGACCCGGAAATCGATTTCGTCACCCTGCTGGGTACCGCCGGAACGGGCAAGACGCTTTTGACCTTGGCGGCCGGCCTCGCCATGACCCTGGAACAACAAATCTACAAGGAAATCGTGATGACCCGGGAAACCATCCCCCTGGGTGAAGACATCGGATTTCTACCCGGAACCGAAGAAGAAAAGATGACGCCGTGGATGGGCGCGTTGCTCGATAACCTCGAATTATTGAGCAGCCATGAAAACGGCTCCAATTGGGAGCGGCAGGCCACCAACACCTTGCTTTTGAACCGCGTCAAGATGCGTTCCCTCAATTTCATGCGCGGACGCACGTTCCTGAACCGGTTCATCATTCTCGACGAAGCGCAAAACCTGACATCGAAGCAGATGAAAACGCTGATCACCCGGGCCGGTCCCGGCAGCAAAATCGTCTGCCTCGGCAACATCGCCCAGATCGACACGCCCTACCTAACCGGTACGACATCCGGGCTTACGTACGTGGTCGACCGGTTCAAGGACTGGCCCCACGCGGCGCACATCACCTTGAAACGGGGCGAGCGTTCCCGCCTCGCGGACTTTGCCGCGGAGACTTTATAGAGGACATTAGGTAACCTCTTGGCGTCGGTGCGAAAATCCTTCGGCCTAGGCACCGTCTAAGACAAAGACGTCACCCGTCGAGAACCATCCATGGACGAGAATACGGCATCCGAGTCTGAAAGCTGGTACAGAATCCGGCTTTCACGCGACGAATATGAAAGCGGTGAAGTAGCCGTTATCCGGGGCACCTTCCGGCGAATTTACATCGCACGGAACGGGCCGAAAGGAATGGCGATGCTCGGAACCGAATCGGACGATGGAGAGGCTTACTTTATCTATTTCACACCCGAATCGCTGCCCCATGCCCGAGTACTAGTGAAGGCGTATTCCGCAGAGCCTCATGCGCCGCCGCTTCTCCATAGACTCTCCTTGATATTTGGAGAAGAACGAGATTAGTCGTAGCGCGTTAGGGCATGTTAACACTAAGGTATGGTCCGGCGATGGAAATCAGCGAAGCGCAATACCCGTCAAATCCGCACTGCGTGCCGCGTCAGCGGGACAATGTCTCGCTCTTCGGTACCCAACCTGATCCTATAAAGGCCATGGAACACGGTTATACGTGGCGTGGCCGTTTTAGGCGGTTTGGCAACTGCCACACGATTTATACGCGCCTGAACCGCTAATTCCACTGCATATTCGAGCAGTTGCAGCGAAGCCGAATGATCCGCCTCAAGGTCAACGCGGCAGCACCTTCATCAAGATTCATCGGACCGCACGAGCGCTTTGGAAGCTGTTGAAAATACTTCCTGGACTTGACGGTAAACCACCGGATGCGGTCTATTTCCTTGGCTTGATCTGTCAAGCCGCCTTAACCTGCTTGAAAGATCGGCCTCGACTATGAGGCTTTAGAGCATTTTCACGTCGGCTATACGGCATAACCGGCGTTCCGGAAGTAGTTCGTGCATTCGGCCGGAGTCAGCTGATTCAACAGTTCGCCGATGGCGTCCCCAATCGCCTCGACGGTGCGTTGCCCAGCCTTGCGGAGCCGCGCCTTGAGCTTGGCGA